>Ga0233427_10000402_pt1 | contig 56408 bp, 40 predicted proteins | sample SI_118_April2016_5_FD_179885 | JGI IMG/M metagenome (GOLD analysis project Ga0233427, IMG submission 179885) | Seawater microbial communities from Saanich Inlet, British Columbia, Canada - SI_118_April2016_100_MG | ecosystem: Environmental > Aquatic > Marine > Inlet | place: Canada: British...
ATGGAGCCAGAATTAGAATCCGATAGAATCGAGAAACCACTTCCAATTGGACTTGCACTCGATGAATTCGACGATAAAACGATCGACGATGATACTCCAGATAGGCCCGATATTATTGCGGACTTTGAGGAAGGGGATACTTACGTCGAAGAAGAATATGAAGAAGAGTATGTAGGAGAATCTGAAAATGCCACCGGCGAAGACACAGGAATCACAGTTGATGAGCATGGAACTGAATGGTACGAAGACGAATTAGGAGTCTGGTGGTATCGAGATGCTGGTAAAGATGATTGGTCTGAATTCGTGGAATGATTTTCGCAAGACCTTTGAATGAGTCAACCTGAGGCCGTCACATGGCAGACCAAGCAACCTACGACCTTGTATTGCACAAGGATGCTGATCCAAGGACTAGCGGTGTTGCAATTTGTGGGTTTTCAACAGTTGGCATGGTTGGTGTGATAGCAGCATCACATGTGATTAGCCAATTGAACTTAAAGCAGCAAGGAACCGTCCTAAATTCAGAATTTCCAGCCATGGCTTTAATCCATCACGAGGTCCCAAAACATCCAGTTAGAGTCTATCAAGGCGACAATGTTGGAGTATTTACCGCAGAGGTAAGATTTGGTCCGGAGAGGGATGTTCTTTTTGCAAATACAGTACTTGATTGGTTCACTAAAGGCGGATTCGATCAATTGATAGTTATCGATGGAGTTGCTCGTGAAAATATCGATGATAGAGACGGGGCACTTTATGGCGTAAGCTCATCAAAAGTGGGTCGTAGCCGATTAAAGAACGCAGACATAGAACCAGTCCGTCAAGGAATTGTTGCAGGTATTGCGGGCTACTTAATTGCAGAAGGGGACCGGCTGGGGCTAGACATCACAGCAATTATGGCTGATTGTAATCCAATGTATCCAGATGCAAGAGCAGCTGCCTTAGCAATAGAGGCGGTTAGTGAACTGACCGAAATCGAGATTCCACTTTCATCCCTATTAGAGGATGCTAGAAAGATAGAAGATAGTGTTAGGGAAGTATTCGAGAACTCTCAAACAATGCTTCCAGCGCCGGAAGATGAATCAGACCCATCATTTGGCTGATTTAGTAACATCTAGAACCGTTTGCCAATCTGCATCTGTTGCAAACATTGCTTCAGGCATATGGCATCTTGCCATTCTGAATCCAGCATCTTCTAAACCCGTCTTAATTTTCTTCATTGATGGAATTTGGCCAACCCCGGCAGCAATACCCAAATCATCTACAGCAACGAGCAAATGTTCCTGAGATAGTAATTCAGCTGATTCTGAAATATGGCGTACACTCCTCTGAATCTCTCTTTGGGAATGTTCGATATCGACCTCTCCCCAATCTTCAGGCAAATCACCATCTCTACCCGCACATAATTCAATTGCCTTTTCCACAGTAATTCTGCCTGCGATTTCAGCATCAAATATTGGGCCAGTCCACATTGGCCCAGAAAACTCACCTTCAGACTGAGGGGCGAAGTGATAAGGTTCAGAGCGAATCCGATAACCTATATTTTGATTCCAATTAGAAGCCTCTTCTTTCGAACGCTTTAGAAGAACAGTCACGCGAACATGATGGCCATCAAATAGCGAAAGAATTGGATGAATTGATTTGTCATGCATTGCAGCAACTCTTGCTATTGTCCCGAGTAAAATCCTCGTAGCATCATCATGCATATACGAATCAGTAATTCCTACTGAGCCATATCTGCGTGCAGCACTAGTTTTTGCAGAGCCGCATAATGCTGCAGTATCTGTGGCAGTAACTTCTAGAACACCGACTCTTGAAATCGCTTGAATTGCAGAATCAAGAAATCCAACAGGTGAACCGAATGGATCTAAATCTATCCACTGGAATGGTGCTTGAACCATCAACCTTGTAGCATCACCTTCAATCCAATGAATGCCACCTTCAACAACCCCTTCTTGTTCTCTAGAGAACCTACTTGGTTCTGGAACCCATTGTAGATTATCTCCGACCGGATGTCTACGATGAGACTCTCTTGCCCAGGCAAGCGCATCCGAATCTAAGTCATTAGCAGTAATTCTCAATCGGTCTTGAGACGGAATTTCCTTTCTCCACCGACGGGGCCTAACTCCTGTAGCACATAGTGCATCTAATGCACGAATAATTTTGCCCTCGGGAACTAACCAACCATTTTCCAAAGCATCTGCTAAAAGCATCACTGAACGTGTACGCGCAGGCGCCATTGCGGGATTGAGAAAACCTTCTCCGGTTTTTGCAGCAGGACCTCTTGGCATATGTGAGGGTCGTAACTGATGGTTTCGAAGGTGAACCGAAGTTCTACCTTCTAGCCAAATATGTCCTGGCCACCCTTCAGGTTGCATAATTTATCCTCAATAATGTTCGAACAGAATCTCTGGGTTAACGTGAGTTACTTTGTGCCCATTATCTACAACAGTTCCAATGATTGCGCATCCATTCATTCTCTCTGATAGCCAAGAGCAAACAGATTCAGCTACTTCAGAATCAACAGCAATAATCATCCCACAACCCATATTGAATGTACGATGCATTTCTCTATCTGAAACATTTCCTTGCTGTTGAATCCACTTGAATTCTGGTAATATTGGCAATGGGTTTGCAATGTGCCACCCCAATGAATCATGTAGGCGAAGAAGATTGGAAAGTCCCCCTCCAGTTACATGGCAGATACCATGGATTTTGGAAGTATTACAAGGCCCTTCTTGGATTAGGTCAACCACAGGATCACAGTAAATTCTAGTGGGATTAAGGAAAACTTCTCCGAGTGTAATTGAGCCTTGATTAAATCGCTCAATACGCCCTTCATCTAAATCGAACGGAGCCGCATCTTCCCAAGACGCTCCACAATGAGACACTACATTGCGAACCAGAGAGTACCCATTAGAGTGAACTCCTGATGAAGGCATACCGATTAGGACATCCCCTTCTTTGAGATTAGCTCCAGTAATTTCACTACCCTTTGCTAACCACCCAAGAGCGGTACCGGATAAGTCCAATTCTGTGACGATTCCAGGTAAACTTGCAGTTTCACCGCCAGCAAGCGTAACTCTTGCTCGCCTACATGCTTCTGCTAGACTCGCTCCTAGAGCGGCATGAACCTCAGGGTCGGGCTTTGGAACTGCTATGTAATCTACGAAAGCGATTGGCTCAGCTCCAACGCATAACAAATCATTGACATTCATCGCCATACAATCAATACCGACTCCTGCCCATTGGTTAAGTTTGGTAGCAATCGATAATTTGGAACCAACTCCATCAGTTGCTAACGCCAGATAATTATCCCCGAATTCAACAAGTCCGCCAAATCCACCAGGCAAATCCACTGGCGCTCCAGGGCTGCCAGGTTTCCTTACAGACCGTGATAATGCGCCTACTAGGGCACCAACAGCACTACCTTCAAGATCGATGTCGACACCACTGCCGGCGTAATCAAGGCCTTCTGCCATACCACTTGCCACCCGCGCCACTCTCATCATGATGTCGATTGAATCTTCGAAGCCATCCAGGGAAGTGAAAGGTCCAATCTGTGGTCAATTCCACTATGTGTTCCCGGGAATTCTTCCCACTCATGGCCAATATCTAATTCCATCATTCGGTTGTGAAGTTGTCGCAAACCATATTGGATATTGTATTGGTCTGAATCGCCAACGTCAATCCAGCAAGAAGGAAGATTTTGGTGATCTTCGATCATGTTTAGAGGGTCCCATGATTTCCACTCAGACCATTTATCATCATCAAATATACAATTTTCGTCGGTTGGAAGAGTTCCATCGCTGTAAGTAGCAGCCATAGCCAGAATCATCAATGTGTGAAAATCAGCACTTCGTAACGAATTGCTATTTTTGACATATGAGAGAAAACCATCAACCCCGCCATGAGGCTTAATTTGTGTAAGAGTATTTGGCAATTCAATACCATATAGGATTTCAAAACCACAATCTCCGGAATGACATGCTACTGCAGCCCAACAATCGTCCAACATACCTCGAACTAAGGCGCCATAGCCACCACTAGATTTTCCAACCAGTCCAAACCCACTGACATCATATCGCGAACTAATTTCATTCCGTAGGTCAGTGTTCAACCATGTCCCCCAATCGCCAACGATTGCAGAATCAACAAATTGGTTGCCTCCAAGCGAAGTGAAGGTATCTGGCATAACGAGTATCGATGGTTCCATTAAACCGTCTTTTACCAGTCGTTCATGCCTCTGCGGTAGCGTTTCCCCAAAAGCCTTCCAATTAGCACGAGCAAAACCGGTTCCAGTAAATGGTGCAAGGTAGATAATACAAGGTAATTTACCAGTTGCATTAGGTGGAATATGTACCATGACTTCCCGTTCTAAGGGGTCTCCGATTTGATTTTCTAGATTTAGAGAAGAAAACGAGAATCTTTCGATTTTTCCTCTGATGGGTTCAAAAGAGTGGGCGGGCATGAACCTGCGATGGGCTTCATAGAAATGTGCTTGGCGGTGTTCCAATGGAAGCCAGTGGAGGTTATGTGATGCGATTAGATTCCAGTGGAAATGAAGGGGAAGAAAAGTACAGACTCAATCATTATAGAGGGTCGACAACGGCTCAAGGTGTCTGGTTGGGGAGATTACTATGACAATTCAAGAATTTGACCTACCTGCAAGATGGCGCTCACTACTTCTTGACAATTACAGTGAATCTATTCACAATTTGGAAGTATCATGGCCAGATGTTCAATCACTAGAAATCTCATACCGAGACATCGAATCTTTTGATCCGGATTTTGCTCTTTCGATAGTCGAAGAGCCTGAAAACAACACGCAGGCAGCAAACCAGGCACTAGGCTTACTGCTTTCCGAATTGGGTTCTCCGCGTATAGTCGCATTTGTCCGAATAATTGAACTACCTTCAGATTCTCATCGAACAGTTCGTCAACTTCGAAGCGAAGATTTGGGTTCGATGATTTCAGTGGATGCCATTGCAACCAAAATCGGTAGTGTACTTCCGAGAACTTATGAAGGCTCATTTGTTTGTGTGGCGTGTGGACATTCAACTAGAGTTAGCCAACCTAACGAGCAAGAATTGATTGAACCGATTGAATGTTTTGAAATTGAAGGTGGGTGCGGTAGGCGTAAAGGACAAACTAGATTCGTTCAGAGGGTCGAAGACTCAATTTTAATCAACACACAATTCATTGAATTACAAGAGCCACCAGAAAATTTGCGAGGAGGCGTACAACCTGAAAGGATTCTCTGTATTACAGAGCATGATTTAGCAGGCCAACTAAATCCTGGTGACCGAGTTACAGTCAATGGGATGTTATTTGTACGGTCACAACGCAAATCAGGAAAAGAAACTCCAATTTTTGATATATTTTTGAGAATCCATAGTATTCAGAGAGAAAATATTCCTTTGGAAGAAATCCAAATTTCTGAAGAAGATGAACACGAAATCAAAGAACTCGCACGCCGCGACGACATTCATGAATTGTTAACAAATTCAATAGCACCATCCATTTTTGGAATGAGTCGCCAGAAAGAATCGCTGATGTTACAACTTTTCGGAGGAGTTGCATCTAAGGCAAAAGATGGGACTAGACTGCGCGGGGATATCCACATCTTGCTCATGGGAGACCCCGGTGTCGCTAAATCTCAATTGTTGTCTTACATGTCACAAATTTCACCCCGTGGCCGTTTCACATCTGGAATGTCAGCCTCTGCCGCTGGATTAACTGCAGCTGCCGTTCAGGATGCAGCCGCAGATGGCCGTTGGACCTTAGAGGCAGGTGCACTTGCTTTAGCCGACCTTGGATTAGCTGCTATTGACGAATTCGATAAGATGAATGAAAACGATCGCTCTTCAATGCACGAGGCCATGGAGCAACAGAGAATCTCAATATCGAAAGCAGGAATCAATGCAACACTCTCTACCCGCTGCGCAATTCTAGCCGCAGCAAACCCCAAAGCAGGGAGATTCCAATCTGTTTCCGAGGTGCCATTTACCCAACAAATCAATCTCAAGCCGGCATTGATTTCACGATTTGATGTAATTTGGTTACTAACCGATCAACCTGCTGAAGACCATGATACAAGAATTGCAAACCACATCATGAATAATCGAGCGGATTCAACTCCTGAGATATTAATCGACCAAGGCAGCGCAGTCGACCCTACAAAAACAGCGGCATTTGAAGGGTTCAATAAAAAAGAAGGAATTGTAAATCGTGATTTAATTAGAAAGTACATTGCATTAGCCAAACGCACAATCCACCCACAACTAACATCAGATGCGCAAAATGCACTTAGAGAATACTATGTTGAAACTAGAAGAAAAGGTGGAGAGTCATTCGATTCGATTGCAATTTCTGCAAGAGCAATTGAAGGTCTTTACCGATTAGCTCAAGCTTCAGCAAGGGTGCGTTTATCAGAAGAAGCAACTATTGAGGATGCAGAACGTTCAATCCGTCTTACAAAATTATGGCGGCATGAATTGATGGGTGAAAATTTTGACGAAACAACTCTTCAATCCGGAAAGAAAGCGACAGCCCGAAATCGTGAGCGAGCAATTCTTGAAATCGTTCGAAGATTACATGTTGAAACTGGAGAAATAGTGTCTCTGAACGATGTTTTGACCGAAGCAGGCCGTAGTGACATCAGTAGAGATGTTGCAGAGGACCTAATCGACGCGCTGTGCAGAGATGGAAGACTCATGCGGCCCGGCGGATATGAGACTCTACAGCCAGTCTGAAACGATGCGCTCATATTGAGGAGTCAACACAGGTGGTAACATGGAACCGGAAGGTAATGTGGCAACCCCTGCATCACTGGATCCTGAAAATCTTGGTTTCATGTGCGGAATCGAGGTTCATCAGCAATTGGCGACTGGCAAACTACACTCGCGCCAACCAGGCGAACTTCATGATGTAACAATAGACACCCTTCCAAAAAACTGGCCCAAATACAACCGCCGCCTCCGCTCAGCTAGCGGCGAAGGCGGAGCAATAGATGTTGCAGCTAGATTTGAAGCGCGTCGAAATCGCTCATTCGTATATTGTCAATCACCTAATGCTGGTTTAATTGAACTTGATGAACAACCACCATTAATCCATGATAAGGATGCATTAGATATCTCGCTAACGGTTTCTGGAATGATTGGGGCGCATCCTGTACCACTTCTACAAACCATGCGTAAGACCGTAGTAGACGGCTCAAATACAAGTGGTTTTCAGCGCACTACACTAGTAGCCACAGATGGGGTATTGGAGACGGAGGGAGGCCCTGTTGGAATCGATGTACTTTGTTTAGAAGAAGACAGTGCTCGCAAGTTGGATAACGAACTAACTCCGGATGGTGAAATAGTAACTTGGAATTTGGATAGGCTCGGCATTCCATTAATTGAAATCGCAACTGCGCCAGATGTAAAAACTCCAGACCACGCAAAACAAACTTCGATTGCATTGGGTAGAACACTTCGAGACACACGCCGAGTAAGAAGGGGACTGGGAAGTATTCGACAGGACCTCAACGTCTCAATAATGTGTGGCGATAGAGTTGAAATCAAAGGGTGCCAAGATCTAGATTGGATTCCCAAAATCATCCGTTGTGAAATGGCTAGGCAACTTCATTTTTACCGTCTTGCTAATCAATTGAGAGCAGCACACGGACTTCCCGTTTTATCGCCAGATAGGCGAGTAGAATCTCCAAATGTTACAGATGAAGTTTCACAGATACTAGGGTTAGAGTTAATCGATGTTAGTGATGCTTTCACAAGTTGTGATTCAAAAATGGTAAAATCAGGTTTAGAATCCAAATCAATAATGCTGGCTTTACCTTTACCAGGGTTTAATGGTTTGATAGGAGTCAAAGAATTTGATGAAGACGGAGCCCAGTTGCCTCGTTTAGGAAGAGAACTTGCAGGTGCAGCAAAACTTGCAGGTGTTGCAGGAGTATTCCATTCTGATGAACTCCCGGCATATGGAATCGAGCAAGAATTTGTCGATGCTGCAAGAGAGTGCCTCAATGGGGTAGATGCCTTTGTACTGTGCCTAGCGCCTAGGTGGCAAGCCGAACTCGCTCTAGAAAGCGTCCTCAATAGGGCAAGAATGGCGTTTGAGAGAATCTCACAAGAAGTTCGAAATGTAGTAATCAAAAAAGGATCTCCAGAGGACGGGACTACAACTCCAATGCGCCCACTACCGGGCGGTGCTAGGATGTACCCTGAAACGGATATCCCTCCCTACTCAATTACTTCTCAGCATTGGGAGAAAGTCATCAACAACCTTCCGATGACACAATCTGAAAGATTGGAAAGACTTGGAACCTTTTCAATTAGTGAAGACCAAATGAAACAGCTTCTATCCAGAGAATTGGACGATTATTTCGTCGCCCATAATAGCGGCCTTCCGGCAAAAGCTTGGGCTACCATGCTTTTGGAGAACAACGGAGAAATCGGACTGATGGCCTTAGTACTCGCTGCAAAAGAAGCAGGACACGTTACAAGAGAAGGAATGTCTACTCTGATGGAAGAATTTGCAGGCGAAAATCCAAGCATGGACCAACTCGCTAACAAAGCAGAAGAACTGGGAATAAAGCCTGCTGATTCAGGAGACCTACTCGCTATTGTTGAGAAGGTTGTAGAAAGCAGAATTGATTTTGTAAAGGAGCGAGGCATGGGTGCTTTGGGACCATTGATGGGTTTGGTAATGAAAGAATGCGGCGGTGTCGCTGATGGTAAACAGGTAAGTGCACTATTACGCGAAGTTATTCAGAGGCATTCCTGATGAAACGTTGTATCGTTTTGGTCGGACTACTATTCTGTCTGCTCATCCCACCTTCTTCAGGTTCTGTAGAAAATGATTCTTCTTGGGAAGTAGATTTAGAAAACGGCTTCATCTCTACTAAGCCGATTATTGTTGAAGATCAAGTAATTGTTAGAACATCCGGATTTTGGACAGAGGAAGATAGGCCGCATGTTTATTCATACAATTTACACGAAGGAACGTTGAATTGGAAGTATCGCAGCAATACTTCTACTCAACACGACTTGAGCCCACTACTTCATGTCAAAGCAGGCGCAGGGGATTGTGGGAATTGGAGTGAAATGATTTTAGTTGGATGGACCGATGGTAGAGTCACAGCTTTGGACATTACAGATGGTTCGTTGATTTGGATTGCACAAACAGAAGTAATTACCTGGGGTATTACTGGTGCTATGTCATTGGATTCTGATTTAGTTGTAGTTCCTACTCGCAAAGGGCTGTCCACCTTCTGTCTTGATGATGGCGAACTTGAATTGAGAGTAGACCTACCTCAACTAGGTTGGAGGAATGGAGTTTCTGTCAGCGAAGAACACTATCTTCTTGGGAATGAAGAAGGCATTCTCAATATAATTTCCAAACAAGGCACGGTAAGCAATATTACTATTGGGGAAGGAAAAATCAGACACGCCCCAATTGAAACTAATCACGGAGTAATAACCCACCTTCAAACACCAAATGGCTCAGAAATCTATGTAGGTAATACATTATTATCTGGAGAAGGATATTCCTCAGCAATCCCGTTGAAAGTTGGACAGAAGGTATTTTTTGCAACTAGTTCTCATCTCATTTCTATAAATTGTGAAACAAATTGTTCGATAGAGGGGCGAACTAATTATCATACTAACGGCGAGATAACAATGCAGTTAGATGGACAAATATGGTTTCCAAATAACACTCCTAGCGGCGGCTGGGGAATAGGCTATCCCGGTTCTGAAGTTACTACATTCCATACCCTTCATGACACATATACAACGGCAGGCCCAGGCTTTGGAACTAGTGGTGAATTAGCACTTGGAAACGACAATGGAGTGCTGATGGTATTTTTGCCCGACCTCATCACAAAGGACTCGGATTCTGAAAAATCAAAATCGTATTTTCAAGAATCCTTGATTATATTTCTATGTTTAACCATGTTCTTCTTTCAAATAAAGAAGAATAACAAAATGGCAACTAAGGTCGGCTTACTACTTCTCCTTGCAATTATGATTTTTATATTGCCAGATGTATCCAACACATGGTCAAAAGAAGTTGATACACTAAATGACTCAAAAGAGGACTGGGATGCTTCTTGGCCAGATGAATGGCAGGGTACACAGGTTATTGTATTCGAATTACCAGATGGCGAATTAGCCCTTGGTGGATTTAGTGGCTATGAAAATGTCGAGGAATTCACCGATATAGCCGCAGCTGAATTGGACATTTCGATATCTAAGGAGTCATATGATTTTGGCACATGGGTGACTGCTTTTGATGGTCATGATGAAGAGGGTTGGGAGTTTACAATTGATGGTAAAAGATCCTCGGTAGGAATTTCTCAAGCAGAACTAGGAGAAGACAGCGTTGTACGTTGGTCATTAGCGTGAAGTTCAAGTCTCGAGTCCTCTACCGCTGTTCATGGCACTAACAGACGGAGTCCACGGTCCAACCCTCTCTCCTGTCGAATCCCTTGTAGTCAACATGGTTTTGATAACCATTTCATTCTTCCTTTTGTGTAGACCAGCACACTCTGCAAAGAGAGAAATCTTAGTTCTAACGAGCATCACGACAGCAGCAGCAGCAAGTCGAATTCTACTAGAACCATTTCCAAATGTTCAACCACTAACCGTGATGTGTTTGGTAATGGGAGCGACCCTTGGCGCCCGTCGTGGAATGGCATTTGCAGTGATGGCAACTATGATTTCAAATCTAGTATTATCTCATGGCTGGTGGACATTATTCCAGGCTAGCGGATGGGCAGCAATCGCATTTGCAGGGTCGCGTCTTGGTTTGGCATTCCAGAATGAAATCGTGATGAAGCGCCTTGTAATCTCAGCAATATTCGCTTCTGTAATGTTTGACTGGTGGGTCTCACTATCTATCTTTACAAGTGGGATGACCATTTCTGAATTCGGCATATATCTTCTGAACGGATTACCATTTGATGCAATGCACGTTATTGCTAGCGTGGTTAGTGCAGTTTGGATAGCTCCTTGGCTTGCGAACTTAGTCTTCGAAGAGACTTCTCATATCGACGAGATACAACCACTTGGTGAGACTGATGTCATCTCCGCTTGATGAGGTCACAATGGTCCTAGTGACCCGGGACGATCTCAAACTATCCAAAGGTAAGTTAGCCGCACAGTGTGCACATGCAGCGGTTGATTGTGCTATGAAGGCTAAGAAGAAAGCAGCGCGTTTGTATGAACGCTGGAACTTGGTCGGAGCACGTAAGATTGTTCTACGGGCTGATGATGAATCACATCTACGCCAATTGTATGCCAAGGCTCTCGAAGGGAGTTTAATCTGCTCACTAATCAAGGACGCAGGGCATACTGAAATCCCCCCGGGGACAGTGACCGTTCTAGGAATTGGCCCTTCTCCGCGTTTAGCAGTTGATGCAATCACTGGCGACCTGAAACTGCTTTGAGTGAAAGCGGTGTGGACCAACCATGCGCGAGTACCCTTCCGACCGTGTTGATGTGCGCAGTGACACAGTCACACAGCCTACTGCGGCAATGCGTGCAATCATGGAAAAGGCAGAGGTAGGGGACGATGTTCTTGGAGATGACCCTACGGTTAACGAACTTCAAAACCGCTTGGCCAAGATGTTTGGCAAAGAAGCAGCCCTATTCGTTGCAAGCGGTACAATGTCTAATGCAATCGCTTTGAGGACCCACACCGTTCCTGGCGATGAAATCGTATGTGACAAAACCGCTCATATTTACAAATACGAAGGTGGCGGTTATGCTGCACTTTGCGGAGCATCAATTTCTCTTGTTCAAGGCGAAGGCGGCTTGATGACCGCAGCCCAGGTAAAATCTGCAATTCGTAAGGCAGAGGGGTCAGGGTCACATTATCCAAATGGTACCCTCGTTTGTGTAGAGAACACATCTAATCTCGGAGGTGGCGCTTGTTATACTCAAGAAGCACTTGATGAGATTGCAGCAGTAGCAAAAGCAAACGGCTGTGCAACTCACATTGACGGTGCTAGAATCTTCAACGCAGCAATCACAACAGGTGTAGATGTGGCACGAATGTGCCGTGATTATGATTCGGTCTCAATCTGCCTTTCCAAAGGTCTTGGCGCCCCAGTTGGATCTGTCCTCGTCGGCTCTCGAGAATTCATCAACAAAGCACACCGCTGGCGCAAGATGTTTGGTGGTGGATGGAGGCAAGCAGGGATTCTTGCAGCAGCAGGAATCTATACCCTAGACCATCACATCGACAGGCTAGCAGAAGACCATATTCGGGCAAGAAAGGTAGCAGAAGCGATTAACGCCATGGATAATTTCAGCGTCGATATGGATGCTGTCCAATCAAACTTAGTTTATGTCAATTGTAACATTCCAGCAGCAGATGTAGTGGCATCACTGGCCGAACATGGAATCGATATGTTTGACCTACCTTACAACAGAGTTAGAGTAGCAATTCATCTGCATATTACCGATGAAGATGTCGAGCGAATCATTGCTGCTTTCGCTGCACAGTGAATGCTGCAACCATCACCACAGATAGTACTGCAATCAAACTGAGACTAGGAAGGCCGCCATCATTTTGGTTATCGGATTTAACTGGAATTGGTGGCTGGCTATTGTTTTCTTCAACCGAATCAGGTAGTACGATTTGATGAATAAGATGCAACTGTAAATCATCGCCATCATGTGCTGCAGGTAAATCGATTACCATTGCCCCAGAAGAATTATTTCCAAGTGAAAATAGTGCTTTAACGACATGAGGATAATTCTCTACTCCGTTACTACCATCGGGGAAGTTTGCGAACCTCTCAGTAATCCAAAGCATGTGTACCAATTCACCATCTTCGGGAATGATGCTTTCATCAAATTGCAGATTCCAGGTAAATACTCCTGAATCATTATTCCAACCCATGGAAGAAACACCGGCACCTAGTTCTAAATCCATAGCGGCTAAAGCAGTGTAATCCTCTTCAAGTGAATCGCCTTCAGCGACGCTTCCAATTTGCTTCATGCTACCATTGAATACCACAGTTGGGGCAACTCCTCCATCGTATCTATCGTCCCAGCGAGCCTCTCCTTCAGCTGTTCCCCACGGGTCTTCACTATCTTGGTCACGGTGAAAATGGAACTGTTGGATATTTACACTATTATTTTCCACATCGTCTAAAGCATGTTCAACATAGACGCAATTAGCACACCAAGTGGCAGTATAGTACTCTACAACGGCAGGTAAATCTGCGAGACTAGAAGTCGCGTTACCAGTTGTATTTGCATCTAGAGTTAGGCCGCCAAATGTAAAACCCACATCTTCCAGCTTTTCCGCAGTACCGCCCTGCGCCGATGGAATTGATGCGAGTCCAAGGACTAATGCAATCAGTATAACTCGGCTTCGCATGACTAATGGTAAATTTACTCTTGTTTTCAATAGTTCCGATAATAGTGTAAGGCGTGGGTTCAAGAACTACCGCCGCCGAGGATAGATGACTGAGGAGGTTTGCCGATGGTAATTAGTGAATTGAAAGTAACCTCTGGCATCTCAATGGAAGCAACACCGTCCGGTAAATCACTTCCCGATTGGCTAATGGCGGCATTGCTAGAAGGACGCCGCCTGATGATAATTCACCCAAGTGAAGCTGCTCGAAGCCAAGTGATAGAGGAAATACATTCTCACAGCAAAGGGGCCGCTGTTGATACTACCCATCATTTAACTCTAAAGAGACTTAATGGAATTCTCCACTTAGACCTCAGGCTTCCTCGAGTTTTGAATGATGACGGAATATTATTTGAAAAAACTCATCGAGCCTTAGCCGCAGTTGCCACTGATTTCGGATTCCCCTTACTACAACCACACCCTACGCACCGTTGGTCCCGCTCTCGTACCAAACGCCTTCTGAATCTGCACAAAGAATTGGCAACTTTAGAAAATCCATGGAATTGGGACCAAGATCCCGGTGCAAAGACCTGTGATGAAATCATTCAACAATTAGAGGTAGAGGATAATGCAACTCACCCAGCCCGCTTAGAGAGAGTTGTGTTTAACCGGCTGAAAACATCGACAGAACCCCCATTCACTATTTCTGATGTTGAAGGAATAATAATGCTAGATCATCCACCCTGCCTCAACGAAATTCAATTGAAAATACTTGAAGAAATATCACGATTTACTGGAGTGCACCAACTGGTTAACCCTGGGTCGCACCGACTTGGATATCACGGAGAATATATCCTAGACATACCGCCATGCAGGAAGAATGATGATTTGCCAAATTGGGTTCCTATCCATGATGTATGGCAATCCAAAGACGAAACACATTGGAGTTCACTTATTGGAGATGAAAGGGGCACTAGTGTCCATGAAGTGTTCTGTGAAGTAAATTCTAGAGTACATCTCGCTTTGATTAGTTTACTTGATGATGTAGAAACCGAAACCCTAGTTATTTGTGGAGACCCCGATAATCTACAAGACAAACTCTTAGACTATTCTGAATCCATTGGACATAAATTCGCGAAGCCGTCATCGCTTGCGATAAAGAGTGGTGCAGTTAGCCGAATACTCGCATTAGTCAATCTTTCAAGGGGCGAAGATGCTTGGTCACTAAACAGATTGAAAGATTTATGGAACCAAACAAGTTTGCCTATGAAATGGCCACTATTTTGGAATCTAAAGCACCCGACTGAACAAAAATGGCACCCCCGCCTCCACCCAAAAGTGCTAGAAGAAATAGCCCGAAGTTTTCACCTTCTTGGGGGCCAAGGGGCACTCTCGAGATGGCTTGCGATTCTATCGCAAGCAACACCACGCCCAGGTACAGACCTAAAACGCGGCGGGCAAGAATTAGAAGAAACATTGTGGTGGATTTCATGTTTGGCAAAATGGCAAACACCGCTGCTTCCGGAATTGGATAAAAAGGCCCTAGCAGAACCACTTATTGGATGTACATCTCACGAAACCCTCCCCTTACCAGAAACCCCCGGCGATGTCATTTCTTGGTATAATTCATGCTTGGAGCAGATAGATTGGAACAAACTAAAATCTCAAGATTCAGTACAATCCAATACACTCCCCGGTATCCAAAATCTAACGTCAGCTCTTGGTATTCTATTGAAGGAAAATATTGAAATTAAAGTTGAAGAGTTCAGCGATATTCTAAAGAATTTAGCACAAAACACAGAGATACCTCCAATCAGAGGAAGCGATAAAGGGCTCACTATTCTATCTCCGTCGCAAGCCTACGGAGTTGAAGCCGAAACTATAATCCTCTGTGGAATTGATGCACAATCTTGGTCAATGAAAACCCCCCAAATACCCTGGCTAGATGATTCAAGCCGATTACAATTAGGACTTCATAAACCAGACGAACCACTAAGAATGGGAAGACATCACTTGCGCCACATTCTTAATTCTGCAAAAACCGTCATAATAATCAATTCTAGCATAGAAGAGGGTACTGAGTTGGCGGGGCCCTTAGATGAATGGTACAGTGATTTGTCTCAAAGTGGTAATAAAATTCTCGACCATCTCCCCTCATTTATACCACATTCGTCATGGGACCCAAAAACACCGAATCGCAATTGGGCATATGCAACCGTAAAAGGCAACAATCGCCTACTTCATCAAGTTAGTAGTATGGAAATAATCGGTAGTAAAGTTCGTACCCATCGTAATGGAGTTCTAGCCAGAGATGCCAAGCAACGAGCGGGACTTGCAACCATTGAAAACCGTCAGCCAGAAATTTCTCCATTGAATATTAACGGAATCATTACGACTGCTGAAAGGGAATTATTGCACGACCAATCTTTACGCGCCGACTTAGGCCAAACACTAGCAAAAGATGAGATTCGCCAATTCAAGAACCGTAGCAAAGTAATTCGTCCGGAAAACATCTCATTAATACCAACTAAAACAATGATCAAGAATGGCTTATCTGGGCGCGAAGAAAAAGAATGGCCCCATCTTGGAAAGCGAACAAGTGCTAAGGATAAGCCTCCAAAATTCACCCTACCAATCGATTTCCGCCCTCTTATTCCTATCTCAACCGGACTAAAGGAATTAGATTCTTTCACAGGACGAAGTGAAATCAAACTTACAAATATGCCCGAGGTTTGGTCGCAATCAAAACTTCAGAAATGGTTGAATTGCCCCCGTCAAGCATTCTATGATGGTCATATGTATCTGGGCCAGCCCGAAAAACTGGAAGAAGATATTGCTAATGTGACTCGAGGAAATATAATTCATCTAATCGAAGAAGCCCTTCTTCGCCATCATGGCTTAGTAGAGGATAAAATTTCGACAGATGCCAAACCATTGCATAAGGGCAAATTGAGCAATAGCGATACAGCATGGCAAGTCGCTCTCAGTGAACTTGAACAATTGGCCCCTTGGATGAAAAGGCGAGACGGAATTTCTGCTCATAGGTGCCGTGATCTTATCGGAGTCGAACCAGAAACATGGCTCAAATGGGTAGAACACAAGGAACAAATTCCTATTGGCGGAAGAATCGGAAGAATGATAATTTCTGATTTTGGTTTAATCGATGCAGCCCCTATTGCTAGCGAATGGAAATTAGGCACAAACGCCACACTATCGGTAGAAATCGGCCTCGATAGTAAGAAACAAAAATTCAGCATAAAGGGACTTGCCGATAGAGTAGACCAAGTTCTAGTGAAGCCTGAATTACTTAATCCTAAAGCAGCCGAAGTAATTCCATTAGATTTCGAATTAAAAAATCCGCCATCTGCCAAGAGATTTGTCGTAATCAGAGATATCAAATCTCGAGATGGCTCAAAAGATAATAACGACGACGAACGTCACAAAAAAGCAATTTTTGAAGAGTTACAACTCGCCCTCTATGCGCGTGCTTGGGAAGTAGCAAATCCCGGGGATAGAGTGATTGGAGTGGGGGCGACTCAAGTAGGGCTCGAAACTCAAGCTCACATTGAATTAGACCCCGAATTTGTAGAGCATTGTTCTACTCTAAAGATTGGAGAAATAAGTACGTTTACACATACCCAATACCGTTTGCCCGATGAAAAACCGGGTGAAATAAAATCGAATGCTTTCAGGGCTTGGATGCGAGAAAGAATAACCACGGCACTTCGTGTCATTAGCAATGCAAAATTAGGAAGAATCGACCCGCAACCATCGGGAAGTTGCTCTTTTTGTAAAATTAGTGATGCTTGCCCTAGCAAACAGGAGAGTGGATGGTAATGGAATTAAATCGTTCACAACGTTTGGGGTTAGATATCGATAGGCACATCGCTCTAGACGCTGGGGCGGGTACTGGAAAAACCACTGTTATGGCACATAGGTATGTCCAACATTTACTTTCGAGTCAGCAGAGAGCGACCCTTTTGCTTCCAACCCCACCCCGCACATCAATTAGCGGAATTGGGAAAATTAGATGCCCAAGCAAAGATCGTACATCATTACCTGAATGGCCGGGGCTACTTCCTACTGAAACAGTAGCCATCACATTCACTAGGAAAGCTGCAGCCGAACTCAAAGGGCGAATTCGCCGACTTATCGCTAAACTTCGTTCGACCTCTCCTGCTAAAGGCGACACTGAAGGTATCTATGACCCTCGCTTGCGTAGCCAAGGCGACGTAGCAATGCTCCTTTCTCTTGTGGACGACGCTCCAATTTCGACAATTGATTCCTTCCTCTCGTCTGTTGTATCTCCTTGGATTGGTTTGGTTTGCGATGACCCTGCAATGGAACAAATTGACGAACATTCTTCAGCATTATTACGAGAGGAATCTATTCGAATAGCGTGGAGGCTACAACACGGAATACATGGAATAGAGGTTGGAATGCAGGGCGACATTGAATCATTCCTACAAGCAAGAGATCGCCTCTCGATACTGTTGGGAGGCCAATTTTCAGCATCCGAATTAGTCCAAGTTATGATGAAGCGTTCATTATTCGTCGAAGAAGCACGCAGAAAAATTGGATTCAAAGGAACTTCGATTGATATATCCATATTTGATAGATTGTTTATCGAGCCAGTCGAGGATATCATTGACGCTTGGTATCTCAGTTTCAGAACTGCAATTGATGCATGGAAGGAAGCATGGCTTGAGAGAGGAGCCGCTTTCGCCGATGATGCACCATCAGGAATGACGCGCTTTCGTTATGTCCAATATTTATGTGACCAACCAGCAACTACTCGGATGGAGAAATTACAATGGGCTTACCTTGCATCTCTTTCAATAGCAACAGAAGGCAATCTCGGTAATATTGATTGCAAACCACTTACCCATGCACGACTTCCAAATTCTGGGGGTTGGCCCGGAGGTATTTTCAAGCCAGGAGATACCGTACTTGCTGATGCAATAGAATCTATCATAATTGAAAAGGCAAAAGAAAAAGCAACTAATGTAAGAGAGTTAATGGCGAATTCGGGTGCGTTATTAATCAGACAACTTGGCAAGGCATCGTTTTTACTGAACCCTTTGTTTGAAGATCCCACCCCGATTCCCGATACAGATATGCAACGCATACGCTTAGATATCGACATTCCCCAAATACCGCCGAGTAAAAACATGAGGTTAACAAGCGAGTTAGAGTTACAAGTAATTCAAGATTTATTTACAGTTCATGAAGGTGTTCGACAAATACAATCACGTCTGAAATCTCAAGCTGGGGTTAAGGACTACGACGATACGCTTCGATTGGCTGAAGACTTACTATTGACGCGCTGCCCATCGGTTTGTCGCACTTGGTATCCCACTCCGGTAATCGAAGCATTGGATTCTTTGGGGGAAGAACCTTGGTTGGATGAACATTTGTCTAAAGCAATTATTGCAAGCAAAAGCAATCAAGAAGTACATGATGATTTGATGCGCCGTATAGATATTGTAAGAGAATTGAGGAGGCAATACCGTGCATTCATTATAGACGAATATCAAGATACAAACCCTCAACATTTCCGTTTACTATCAAGGCTATGGGGGCGTAGAAAAATATCAAAGGAAGACCCAAGACCACCTGCTTCAGATTGGGACCCCACTATCTGTATCGTGGGAGATATGAAACAGTCAATATATCGTTTCCGCCAGGCAGAGGTTACAGTAATGCGAACTTCAGTTGAAGCGATACGAAGAATGAATCGCGAAGAGTTTGCCGCAGCAGACCCCCGAATCAAAGAGTTTTTGAAACCAAATAAAGCAAGAGACCCACGTGCAATGTCCGGAACCGGATTCACCACCGCAAGCATATTATCTACTGGTAAAAAGTTAGAAGAATGGAATCTATTTGGTCTCGCAGATGATGATAATGCAGTCGACACTCAATCGATTGAAAGGCGTAAAGAAGGACATATCGATATGCGTTCCAACCATAGAACATTACCCGGCCTCCTAAATGCAATGAATTCAATTTTCAATGATACATTCTCTGAACGGCATCATAGTTTACCAGGACCTTGGCACGCCGCTGCACAAGACTTGACGCCAAGTCGCGAATCTGATAAAAAGCCCGCACTAGAATGGATTCTTCCCACGAGGTTGAGTCTGAAAGACCGGCCCCAAGATATGAAAAAACCGATAAATCATTTTACAGATGAGGATTCAGAAGATAGAGAGTTAGCTGCAGATTTGATGGCAAAAAGGATAGCATCATTGCTAAATGGCGGCCGTGTTAGAATTAAGGATACTACTGACGATAAGTGGTTAGATGTGAAAGAGAATCGAGAAGGGATTCTGCCCCAAGATATTTTGATATTAGTTTCAGCAAGAAGTAGAATCCCAACAATCATGAAAGCGTTAGAGGACCATGGGATTCCGGTAGTCGCTGATAAGCAGGGATATCTAATGCAACGGCCTGTAGTTAGGCCGTTAATGGCCCTCCTCAGATTATTGATTTCACCTCGTGACAGGGGAGCGGCTCTGGCTGTTGGGCGTTCAGTATTTGTTGGCCTAGAAGATAAGTCACTTATCGCCACTCTTACGCCAAAAGTTTCAGCGGATAAATACGGTAATCAACTTCAATTGTTGATTAATTCGGCTCCAAATGAGGCAATAAAACAATTGCTTGTAAGGGTAAAACACCTTTCTGAAAACGGTGATTTCATGAGCTCGATAAAGACCATGATTGACCACTCTGATTTACTGTACGCTTACCCTCGAGAAGGAGACCGACAAGATGTTGAGAATTGGTTAACTCTGTATCAAAATCTTTCAGACAGTTTAGGGGCAGATCCTTCACTCATATATTCAAGAATGTGTGAAATTGGGGATTTAGGAAAAGATGCGCTTCAAAGCCAATCAGATGGAGCAGCAGGCGCTGTGCAGATTATGACTATCCATGGTTCAAAAGGCCTCGAAGCCCCTATTGTAATCGCATGGGATATTTTCAAAACAGGAACTAAAGATACCTCTGTCGATAGCGTCCTAGTTACTCCAGATATTATTGCAGGTAAAATCAACCCTTGGAAAGGGCACAAGGGTAACCCCGAAAGCGGGTTATACACTCTTGCAAAATTATTCGAGATTGCACAATCAGGAGCCGAGCGCAGACGCCAATTTTATGTTGCACTAACAAGGGCCAGAGACAGATTAATTCTGGTAGGTGGCCCTAAAGGCGTGAAAATGGCCAAGGACAATAAATCAATCGAGGTCAAACGAAGTGGAAGCATTCCAACACATGGAACAATGTTCCTAGACGGTCTGGCTCATTCAAGTATAGAAGCCGGCAACACAGATGGCGTATGGTCTAAGGGCGGTATCGACCAGACAGGAAAAACACTAAACCTCAAACCTGCAGATTTGTTCAAAGATTCTCAAATAATGGGGTTAAATTCGATATCGATTTTCCATCACCCTGATTGCTTTGATGATTCGACAAATTCATCCGTTCTTCAATCTTGGGAATTAAGATTAGAGAATGCTAAAAAATCACACTCAAAGCCTCCTGTAATCGAGCCACGAATTGCAAATTTCACAGTTTCTATGACTTCGCATGGATTAGATGTTGCAGATTCATGCAAGCGTCGTCATTGGTTATCTTCACAATTAAATTGGCGAGCAGAAAGGTTCGAACTACTTTCTGTCAATGAAGAAATTACAGAATGGCCATCTGCAACAGAATTCGGTTCTCTTTTCCACCGTCTTTTGGAAATTGGTTTACCAAACCCCGGTTCAGAAGCCGGAAATCTAGAGCAATTATGGATTCAAAAACAAGGAGACAAGTTAACAGATGAAGATACTGTTGAACAGGTTATGGCACAGTCTAGCATTACAGATGCAAAAATACTCGCAAAAACACGTTCTAGATTGTTACATCTTGGGCAATTAGCTCGTAACGGCGCCCTTGGCATACTTGCTTCTGGCAAGAGATTTGATGGCTACAAGGTCGAAGGATTACGAACCGAATTACCGTTTTATTTTACCATTGAAAATCATCCAAAAGATCGTTATCGGCATCAATGGACACCGAATGGCGCATATCCAAATGCTGTTATTGAAAAGATAACAGCTATTTTTGATGGCCGCGCAGACCTAGTATTGGCTCTCGTAGATGAATCAGGACAAGGTTGGCTACAAGTTGTTGATGCAAAAACAACAGGTTGCCTTAGTAAATTCAATGTAGAGGATTTAGAAAAAGGGCATCCTTTACAGAAAGTCACGGACCTTGAATCACCATTTGCAACAACTTCTTCAGAAGAAGACATTATTGCTGACCACCGTTTACAACTAGCACTTTACAGCCGTGCGTTGGAAATGGGGGAGTCTCTGAAACCCGAAAACGCACGTAGGAAGATTCTACCACCTGCAATACAAGTATCTGCTTCCGGCCGTATGATTCGAATGACCGATGATGATTACGAAAAGGCGAAAAAAGATCTTGATTCACTGGTCAAATGGATGGGAGAAACTGCTGCTATGGGCGAAGAATCCGAAGCGCCAAGCAAATTACCAATGGCCGAAAAAGAAACATGTTACAAATGTCCTTACCACAGTGGCGACATCAAACTGTGTGGTCCTGAACCCGAGAAGACCGGCCCAGCACGACCAACGTCCCAGGAAAATCATCCTTAGCGGCAACTTGGTGAATTTCGATATTGGTAAATCCTGCTTTCTCCATAGCATCAGTCCATTGAGCAATCGACATAGTTGTCATGTGAACACCGACATGTTCTGGCCAAGTTAGAGACTCTTCATGCTCGAGATAATGGTCAACTCCAGCAACCAGTATTCCGCCCGATTCAAGCCATTGGTCATGAATTATTGAAATCATTTTCACAGGGTCTTCAAGGTAGTAAAGAAATTCCATTGTATGAACTAAATCGAACCTTCTGTTTGGCTTCCATTCAGGAAGTAATCCATGTGAATAAAGATTAGCCGAATCAATGTCCTTTGCTTTGCTTATCATCTCTAAAGCCCCATCTACACCTTCGCTGTGTGAAGCTCCAAGTTCAGATAACATTCGAGTGACCCATCCATTACCACACCCTAAATCAATTGCAGAAAAATCGTTTTTTACTTGCGGCAAAGCCAGTTCTAGCATTGCTTTTACCGATGGTGCATGGCCACGCTCCATCCCCTCATCCTTTCCAATTAGTGCCCACTGTGAGAACACATCAGTTGCGGATTGTAGATTCATAAACCGGTCGAAGCCAACTCCGTCAATAAACCGTGTGTCTATCGAAAGGAACATGTTCTAGGAATGGGTGCACGAATTATGCAACTAACTTCACAAAGCATCGACGAGGTACTTTACCCTGAAATCGAAGCACATACTACTGGCTTTCTCAAAGTCACGGAATTACATACAATTGCATGGGAGCGGGCTGGCAACCCTGATGGAATCCCTGTTATCGTAATCCACGGCGGACCAGGCGGCGGTAGCCACCCCTCATATCGACGATATTTTGACCCAAGTAAATTTGACATTATACAATTCGATCAGCGTGGTTGTGGGCAATCTACACCATACGCCGAATTAGAGGATAACAATACACATGCCTCGGTCTCAGATTTGGAAATGCTAAGACAACATTTTGCAATTGAAAAGTGGCATGTATTCGGTGGCTCATGGGGTTCTACTTTGGCTTTAATATACGCTCAAAACCATCCCGAAAGAGCTCAGAGTTTGGTTCTGCGTGGAATTTTTATGTGCAGGAAGAGTGAACTTCATTGGTTCTACCAAGATGGCGCTAGCCATATTTTTCCCGATGCATTCGATTCATATCGCGACCATATTCCTGTGGCAGAACAGCATGATTTGATAGAAGCATATTATTCTCGATTGACAGATGATGATGTAGAAATTCGTAGAGCGGCAGCTAGAGAATGGACTCGTTGGGAAATGGCAACTAGTCGCCTATTTCCCGACCCGGAGTATCTTGATAAAGCCGAAGATTTAGATTTCGCTGTAGCCTTTGCAAGGATAGAATGCCATTATTTCATCAATGCAATTTTCGTGGAGGAATCATATATTCTCAATAATTCATCTAAGGTTGAAAATATCCCAACGGTAATCGTTCAAGGAAGATATGACGTTGTATGTCCAGCAAAAAGCGCTTGGGAATTACATAAAGCATTACCAAAGAGCAATTTAGTGATAGTTCCAGATGCTGGTCATTCCATGGGAGAAGTCAGTATTGCTAGAGAATTGGTTATTGCTACCGATGCAATCTAATTGCTAGAAGATAGTACCAGTCTCGACCTGTTCAAGCGTCGGCTTGATATGTAGGGCCAATGTCGGTAGATAGGAAGGCATAGCCTTAGGTGAGATAAATGTCCGAAACCGGAACCATCACTCCAGAGACCCAAATCAAGAAACTCACAGAAGACCTAGCGGAAGAAACCGAACGTCTTCTCAAATTATATGCAGCGTATGAGGTCCAGGAAAAAGAACTCCTAGATACTAAAGCTGAAGTTGAGGTTCTCGAGAAAGAAATCGTCGAGCGTGAAATCGAAAAAGAGAGCCTAGAGGCACTACTTACCGAAAAGGATGCGCGAATTCGAGATCTTGAATTAAAGGCCAGCAAGACCGGTAAGCAAGTCGAACACCTCGAGCCGGAATTACAAAAGATGGAAGAGAAATTCGCTCGTGAAAAGGATCGCCTAGGAAAGGTATTCTCTATCGCAGAAGAATTGGATAACGACCTCCGCTTAGCAGTTGTCGAACTACAAACACGTGACGAGTGGTATATGTCACATATGTCACTATTCGAAGACTTGAACAAGGCTATCAAGCGCCGATATGAAATGATTGAAGCAGCTGCTGAAGCAGAACGCCAATCTCAACACATGGGCCGTGCAATCACTGAAAGAATGGACGAAATGGTCGAAGCACGTGCTGCGGAAATGACACTTGATGAAGCAACAGATATTGATGCAACCGCATCTGACAGCACTCCTGCTCTTGAAGCAGCCGCTTCTGAAGATAGTACTGATGATGAAGATGATTGGAATTGGTCTGAATCCGTACTTACTGGAGTTATGGATAAGAACGGAATTACTGACCGTGAAGGCTTCATCGAATTTGCAAAGTCCTATGACATGGATGGCAACCGCTATCTGAAGGGCTCTGAATTAGGTGCAGCAGCAGCAGATTTCGCCGCAAAAGATTCACCAGCAGAAGAACCACCTGCTGAAGAAGAACCAGCAACCGAGGAATCAACAGATGGGCCAGAAGTAACCTGGAGAACATCTGGAGGCTCTGAGGAAAACCAGTGAGGTGAGCCATCTTGGCTCTCTTGGCCAGAGGCGGATTTCTGCCTGTAATTACTCCAACCTTAATGGGAATTGGATTTATTTTAGTAGGCTGGGTAGACCCACTCTTTGGTATTGCGCCAGGATTGGGAATTTTCATGTTAATGTTGGCAGCGTTCTTTGCCAATTTTTGGAGAGACCCAGACCGTCCAATTCCTCGTGATGAAGGAATTATCGTATCACCGGCAGATGGTCATGTTATGTTTGCGAAGCGAGAACGCGCAACTGGCCGCAGACCTTCCAAAGAACAAATGAAAGACGCCGAAGAAGATGAACTGACAGGTTCTTGGCACCCAGAAGCCTGTGAAAACATACTTGCATTTTCAACTGAACAAAGATTCGAAGCAGTCCCTAAGGGGGAGGAAAGCGATACCGACGTCTGGCGTATTGCGGTCTTCATGTCACCCTTGGATGTTCATGTAAACCGTTCTCCAATTGCAGGTAAAATAACCAGAATGGAACATCGAACTGGAAAAGGAAAACGCCGAGGGCCGTTTTTACCCGCATTCAAAAAAGAAAGCGAATACAATGAAAGAGTTAGGACTCTATTCGAAAGAGAAGACGGATTAATCGTTGAAGTTATGCAAATTTCAGGTGCTCTAGCAAGGACCATTATCCCATGGACAAGCGAGGGTGACACATTACGCCGAGGTGAGAGGTTTGGAATGATTAGACTTGGCAGCCGAGTCGATGTCAGAGTTCCTGCTAATCGATTCAAACCCTGTGTTATCAGTGCGGAAGACGGCGATAAAGCACACCCTAAGGGCGAGTTTGTCAAAGCCGGCTCGACAATTCTTTACAAGGAGTTGTAATCATGGGGTTCAAGAAAGAAATAATTCCAATTCTTCTGATGCTGATAATCTTGATGCCAACAGGATACTATCTCGCTGGAAAGGAAGTGTATGACACAGTTGCTCATACCAATACTGATTGTTGGGGTAATTTTGACCAGAATACGCCAATACAATTTGCCCCCTTAAGGAGCGAAGTCCCTCTCAATGAATCTAATAATAGCGAAAATATTACTTCTAACATAATGGAAGGGCTATCGCAATATTGGTGGCCAGGCTATCAGAATGCAACCATCGAGGTTGTTGGCGAAGACCTCTTTTTATCAGCATGGTACTACAATCAAAGCGATTCAATGCCATGGATAATTTTCACTCATGGAATTAGGGGATGTAAATCTGGTGGAGAATTATTGATTACATCAGGTATGTTACTCAATGCAGGATTCAATGTAATAGTCTATGATTTGAGAGACCATGGCCAATCTTCGATAGATGATAATCGAGTATCCGGTGGTCAAGATGAATGGCAAGATGTTGTAGCAGTTTTTGATTGGTTGATTGAAGAACAAGGAGCAGATGCGGATAAAATTGGATTATTTGGAACTTCAATGGGGGCCGGCACATCAGCTATCGCTTTTTCTTTAGATGATAGAATGCAAGCCGTTTGGCTGGATTCTGGTTATGCTGATATGGAGGATATTGTGATCGAAGAGTTAGAATTCCAAGGCCTTCCAACCTTCCTAGGATCTGCTGGAATATTTGCAGGTAAAATTTCAGCTGGACAAAACTTAGTCGAATATTATCCACTTGAAGCAGCATCGGAAATCGGTGACAGGCACATGTATGTAGTTCATGGTAACCAGGACAAAAGAGTTCGATTACATCACGGTGAAGAAATGTGTGAAGTAGCAATGGAGAACGGACTTGAAGGAAATGTAGAATGTTGGTTTGAGGATTCAGTCATAAGATACGATGTAGGAAAAGGAATGAGTAGTGATGAACATGTTTCATTGATGTTAACTCATACAGATGAATATGAAACACGTCTTGTAGGATTTTTTACCGAATCTCTGACGTGAGCGAGCATTCAAACACGCGAAGCAGGACGGATTGCTATGGCGAATGGAAAATTGACCATGGTAGGAGAGGCTGACAAACGCCCCGCTCGTATTCATGATTTAGTCAAAGCACCTGCAAATACGTCTTGGGCTCAAGAGCGAAAGAACTCATGGGATGCAAAAGATCCTGCAACAGTATATTACACGCCAGAAACTCTTGCAGATGGAACTCCAACCACGGCACTTACAGTTATTCTAAGGACAAAGGGTTGTCATTGGTGGTGGTCGAGTGGTTGTACATTCTGTGGCTATTTTAATGACACTAGGGATGATGTTACAAGCGAAGACCTTCATTCACAATGGGAAAAGTCTCTTGCTAGATTTGATGACTTTGAATCTATGGGAATGGTCAAAGTTTACACTTCCGGAAGTCTGTTAGAGGATAGAGAGATACCTGTTGATTTCCAAGAGAGGGTATTACGAGATTGTCATGAGATGGGCAAGGAATTAGTTGTAGAAAGTAGGACAGAACAACTGACTAAAGAAAAGTTGGAATGGGCTACTGGTATCAATCCTAAATTTTCAGTTGCAATCGGGCTTGAAGCTTATGACGATGAAGTTTTACGTTTCCATGTCAATAAAGGGTTCAGTATCAAAAGTTGGGATAAAGCAGTTGAGAATCTTTCACATTTCGGCCTGAGAGTCAAGACGTATTTGATGTTCAAACCGCCATTCATGAGTGAGGGAGACGCCTTAGCACATGGTGCAAAATGGATACGAGATGTTGCTACACGCAGTGATGAAATTAGCGTAAATCCAATGAATATCCAAAGAGGTACAGTGATAGATCGGCTGTTCAGGGCCAATGAATACCGCCCACCTTGGCTTTGGTCACTCATACAATTAATCCATGATGTTCACAATGACATCCATCCCTCCAATTCAGGCAATGGAGCAGACGACCAAGTTAGTCGACTAATCATTCACCCAACCGCAGGAGGAAAAGTCAGAGGTGCGCACAATTGCGGTTCTTGTGATAGCGAAGTTGTTGCTGCCATCGAACGTTATTCTGTAAGTGGGGATATTCACGAATTAGATGGCTTGGAATGCGCTTGTAAAAGCGTCTGGCGGAACGAAATCGAACTCGATAGGAGCATGCCGATACCTCTCGGTTCTGGTAAAAATCGTAGAGGCAATGCACTGTTGCATCTACGCTCCCCATGACACTCTTTATGGTCAATGTTTATGGCCAAACCACAGGTGGCGTAAATGACCCCTACGGGGTCAAGGTGATATCATGACCAACAACACCATCTTACCAGACGTATCTGAAGGGACCGCAGAACCACCTGCTTCTCGAGTAATTATCGTAATCATGTCCGTGGGTTTAGTCGGCCTAATCGCAATGTTCAGCAACATCTTTGGATGGGATAATATGCCTGTAATCGGAGAGATTGTTCCCTTGATGGAAAATCTTGGTGGCTCAGGAATTTGGTATTACTTAATTGGAATCGCAGTTGGTTGCGGAATGATAGTTGCCAATTTAATCGGAGGAGTCCTATCGGACTAAGGAGGTGTCAATTATGTCAGAAGCATTCACAACTGCAATAATTTTACTAACTACATTCCTACTATTCACTCACTATATCCAAAAGGGATTGGGAGGAATGAGTGCACCACTTCGTCAATTCGGCATGTTCCTTCTAACAAAAGCCGCAGGCCCTGCAACCGATATGTTCCAGGAAAAAGAAGGAAGCGGAGCAAAAACTTGGATGCAAACCGGTGTCTTTTGGCTCGTTCTTGCAGGAATAGGTGGATTTTTATCTGCTTGGCATAATTATGATCCAAGTGGCCTAGATTCGCTTTCAAACATTGGATGGGGCTATGACGATGGCAGTGCACTTGCTTACTTCAATGAGGTTGCAATGACAACAGCAATATTTGCCATACTTCTTGGTGGAGCATTAGTTGCACATTCACGAACTACAGGCTCTCCTCTAGCAAGTGAAGCAAATGCGTCAATGATTGCTATGGCATGGACAGCGCAAGCACTTCTTGGTCTAGTATTATGCACTCTTGACCACTGGGATTGGATTACCTACGGTGCAACTCAAATGGCACTGTATGGATTAGTCTCAGCCCTGCTTGTCATGAGCCTTCTCGTTAATTCACTCATCACTCTCGGTAACCGTGGTAGATCACCAGTTTCAGTACCTTCGTGGTTCATGCTACTCGGTTTGTTGGCACTTCTATTCAGCAGAGTCGGTACTGCGTTTGGCGAACTGCTTGGGTGGACAGGAACCGTTTGGGTGGCAGATATAATGGCCTCCGGGTGGGTTCCACTTGCACTGATGTTTGCAGTAGGATACCATGTACTATCACATGTGACAGGCCAACCAATCTGGTCAGGTAGCCTCACCAAAGGTTCAATGTTCTTGCTGTTCATCACCATCCCACCGTTCTTTTTGGCAGAATCTAGTCATGCAGATTCCTTTACACAATCGATTGGTGCAATTTTAGTTACACTCGGGCTATTTCCAGTATTTGCAGCTGCGACCAATATGGTCGCCACGATTCGTGGAAATGCAGGAGCTGTTATTGACAGCCCTGGAGCAACAGCGGCAGCAGCAGGAGCACTCTTACTGCCATTATTTGCCCTTCTTGGATACTTTACTGGACTCAATGTAATGGTTGGAGATGGAAGTATGGCAAATGCGGCAGAAACAGTAAACAGTTCCTTCCTATATGTCATTGGAGGATTGTTTGCCCTTGCTGCATTATTCCACTCGTACCCATTAGTGGCCGGTAAATCACTAACCGGTTCTGCTGGTGCAGCATCATGGCTACTCATCGCAGGAGGCCTTCTCTCTACAGTACTATTCTTGATGAGCGATTGGTCTGAAAATGCGCTGGTCGAAGCAGGAGTTGAAGATACATCTACTGGACTTTCAGGATTCGCATTGACAGGAGCATTCGCTTTCTATGGCGTTGTAATTGGATTTATTATTGCAGGAAACTGTGTTGTCAAGACCTTACTGTTTGGAAACGTTCAGGCAGCAAGTACTGGTAATGCAAGCGATATTTCAGTTTACAACATGGTTGAGGGAACTACCTCAATACGTGAATTATTTGGCCGAGGGGTCGGAGTTGATACAACTCTTGTAATTGGAAAATCCGAGGAAGATGCAGTTGGAGGTTCAACCGTAATCACCGTTTCTTCAGTACTACACAATGATGAGGTAGATGAGTTCCCAATGAATTTCGATGAAGATCTAGTGACTCTAACAAAGTGGCTATGCGGTCGCGGAACAACTACTGCACAATTCTTTGCTTGGGCCGATGTTGATGATTCAGGAGAAATAGATTTGTTCGAATTCTCCAACGCACTAAGCGTGGCAGACATCGCAGATTTACCACCTTGGGACATCGAGAAGATAGTAGGCGTCATGGACATTAACTCAGATGGAAAAATCAACTTACCAGAATTAGACATCGCTCTACTAAACATTCGTAATAAACTCGGAATCGAATTCATTCCTTACGAAGATGAAGTAGTCGAAGAGGCTGAAGCAGAAGAAGTGGATGAATCAGAAGAAGAGGAAGAAGAATCCGTCGAAGAATCTGAAGAATCTGAAGAAGAGTCAGAATCCGCTGAAGCACCATCTGAAGCAGAACTCAAGAAGAGAGATGAATTAGAGCGAGTTAAAGCGAACGCTTCGAAGATTGACTTTGACGTTCTAGGTACCGCAGAGGCTTCAGATAAGGATGACCTTCAAGCAATCAAGGGAGTAGGTCCGTTTATCGAAGAGAAGTTGAACACACTAGGTATCTACACCTACGAACAGATGTCTAAGATGACTAGCGAACTTGAGGATACAGTTAACGAGGCAATCGAGTTCTTCCCTGGGCGTGTAAAGCGCGACCAGTGGGTTGCACAATCCAAGACATTACTAGACGGAGGCGTATGGGTCGATGAAGGTTCAAACAAGTCAAACCTGAAGAAGATGAAGAAAGCCGAATTGGTAGACGTTGCAAAATCCATGGGACTCTCCCACACCGGAACAAAGGCTGACCTAGTCGAACGTATTACTCAGGCGTGAACGGAATGCGCATCGGTTTGGTTGGGAAGCCTAACGTAGGCAAATCCACCTATTTCAGTGCTGCAACATTAGCCAAAGTCGACATTGCAAATTATCCATTTTGTACAATAGATGCTAATGTGGGAGTTGCCTTTCTAGCCGCACCACAACCCTGCCCTTGCAAAGATTTGCGACAACGTCTCGAATCAGATGGGCGGCTAGAAGCGACAAGCGAAGATGACCCGCGAAGAGGCAGTATTTGTGAGCCAAGGACCGGAACTTGTGTTGGACATATTAGATTAGTTCCAACCTTTTTGGTAGATGTTGCTGGACTGGTTCCTGGTGCTTCAGAGGGAAGGGGAAGGGGCAATGCTTTCCTGTCAGATTTAGCTAATTGCGATGCACTAATACAAGTCGTAGATGCGGCTGGATTAACTGATCTTGAAGGTAATCCAATCGCAGCAGTTGATGATGTTGAATTTTCTCTTAAAGAAGAAACAGAATTCCTCACTACAGAATTAGATTCATGGATATATGGTATTCTTACCGATGGATGGTCACGAGGTGCTCGCAGAGTTCAGGCTGAAGGCGAGAAAGGTTTGACATCCTTCCTTCATGAGAGATTTACTGGCCTGGGTGCAAAATTATCTCATGTACTACAAGCATTGGACGGCTTTAGGAACGAATGGGGTAATCTCGAGACGCCTTGGATGTGGCCTGATGAGAGGGTGCTTTCTTTGGCGTCATATTTGAGAAAGCAATTATTCCCAATTCACATTGCTGCTAACAAAGCAGATTCTGCAAAGGGTACACCTTGGGATTCAATTACAGCAACTGGATTAATCCAGCCAACTATGGCAGATATGGAATTGGCATTACGAAGAGCAGACTCTGGTGGAATGATTTCGTATGTGCCGGGAGAGCACACTTTCTCAATTTTGGATGAATCAAAATTGAATCCGGCTCAATTAAACGCTTTATCTTCAATGAAAGAAAAATTATCTTTGGCGAAAGGAACCGGTGTTTCCGAACTACTATCTAACGTACTATTCGGTGCACTAGGGCATGTTGTAGTATATCCTGTCGCTGATGAAACTGCATGGAAAGATAGTGAGGGACGAATACTTCCTGACGCCTTTGTAGTTCCTAATGGAATTGAAGCCAAGACACTTGCTTTCAAAGTACATACCGACCTTGGAAATGGTTTCATCAAAGCAGTCGATGGGCGTACTAGAAGAGTCGTAGGTTCGGACCACGAATGTGGAGACAATGATGTAATCAAGATTCACGCTAAGTCGTGATTATTCGTCGTTATTTTCTTGCCTTATAGCTTCGATATCAAATAATGATCTCTTAACTTCACTCATTTCAGGGGGAGGAGATTCAACCGGAGATGCCATTTCTCCTACTTCGACATACAGACTAGGGCCATTTGCCATGAAGTACACAGAGCCGCGCCCCGTTCTAGAATCGGCAGGTTGTGGGTCAGGACTTGATGCACAAGCATCAGTGCAACCATCTGCAAATGCAATGTAAACGCGCCCTTCTAAATCAATAGTCAAATCATTGAAATCCAAAAGGTTTCGATTTGAACCACCTTGGTCACTGCGACAATCACCACTGTTTAGGCACATAGCACCAATTTGCACAGGGTCATCAGTTACCCTTCGTGTATGGAATACAGGATTTTCATCCAGAGCGTTCAAACTGTAGGTTACATACAGGTGATAGTGAACTCCATTAGGTGCGAAGTGTCCATTCCCGGTCCAATTGTTACCATCAATATCTGTAGTATCAATTAGCGAACCATTTTCACTACCGAGGTAAGTTATTGCAATTCTCCCTGGGTCGCCAGCATCCGTTTGAGGGAATGCAGTAGAGATTACTTCTGCTGGACTAATACGAATGCTAGTCTGTTCCCACGATTCTCCAGAATCTATACTTCTAGACATGTAAATTCCTTGGTCATTACCAGTCCAAATATGGTACGCATTGGAATCACTATCCGTGGCAACCTCAGAGTTTTTCCGAGGGTTAGGGGTTCCAACATCGGTTCCCATTTCTCTTTCTTCCCAATTCAATCCGTTATCCTTGGAGAAAATTAGTGTTGGAGTCGGTACACGAGGTGTAAGGTACACCGTCCCATCAGGAGCGGTTGTAATTGCACCGTGCAATCCCCCATTTGTCGATGCAAGACCAACTATATTCCCCCCAACCTCAAAAGTCGCACCACCGTCAAAACTAGTGAAACAAGAGATTCCTACAAGTTTGTTAAAGCAGAAATATACAGCAGTATCATAGGTTGGATTTAGTTGTCCAATGGGGCCGAACAAACCATTATCTCTCCACGGCCCAGTTGCCAATTTAATATGGTCATTCAGAGGAGTTGTCCCAGAATCATGAGGGTTTCCTAACCACGTTTCGCCATCATTGTCCGACCATCCAATCCAAGTAGACTCTAGGCCCATCATATGGATGTTGAATATCCGGTCGGTCACAGGGTCAACCCATCCGTAAGGGTCGCTAGTAAACGGGGCTTGGGTAATGTCGGCGACATTTGTCCAACTCTCGCCATAATCACATGAACGCATCGGCTTCTCCATTGCTATGAAGAACATACAGCCACTAGATGTAATTCCAATACTCGGCTCCTTTCCGGTCTCACCTACGTCACTGAATATGAAATCCATTTCGAGAGGGTCGTCAGACACAGCATTCCCGCTTCCATCGGTCACAAAGATTCTTGAATCTGCGGGAGGAGTCTCATTGTTTACAGTTACAAAACCTTCTTCCTCGGATAAGATTGAATATAGAATTGTAGATGATAATAATAGCAATATTAAACCAGTTGCCACCAAAATATTCATCGAAGATAGATTAATATTGAACGAAGACAACGGTATTGTGTTTGAATCATCTTCAACCAATATAGCATCATGAATTTCTTCTTTCACTAAACCACCTGCTAGAATATTTATTTTATCAAAAATAATTCAATGTCCCTTTGGGCGTTCATAATCAGGTGTGAGTCTCGCCATTACCGCCATGTGTTTCGAAGAAAAGAAGATCATGTAAACCGGCAATAGCAAGGTGAAAACAACGAGTAGAACCAGTGCATAAAGTCGCCATGGGTCAACATCAGAAAGGAAAAGAATCCATGCAGTCCACAGAACTGAAAGCCACATGAGTGGAGACCAGCGGCGGGCTAGAGCTGAAAATCTTGCATTTGCAGTTGATGCATCATATAGCGAAGCAACTTCATCTTCAGTAACTAAACCCTTCTCGACTCCACAGCGAACACAAACTTGCGCCCGTGGCCCGTTTCCGTGGATAAATTGGCCACGTGCATAGGTACCGTAGCAGTGTCGGCAGGTCGGCATAGTAACCGCCAAGAACAGCCTCCTCTTCAACAATGCGCTACCCGGTTGAGAAATTCAGCCAACACTTGCATCCCATTTGGAGAGCCAATCGATTCGGGATGAAATTGAACACCGTACGTATTTCCATCTCTGATTTCCATTGGTAGCGAACCGGTTTCATCCGTGGCGGTAATCTCTAGTTCACCACTCCCCGTTAAAACTAGAGAATTGTATCGTGTCATTGTGTGATTTCCTTTATTCAATAATCCATTTCCATTGGCCATTATTTCTGAGGGAACCCCGTGTACGGGCCCAAGGGGACTCACAACAAGTTCCATACCCCTAGTTATTCCAATGGCCTGATGTCCAAGACAAATACCAAGAACTGGAATTTCAAGATTGGCTGCATGAATAGATAGTGGCGATATTTCTGGCCGACCGGGGCCAGGTCCAATTACAACCGCATCGTGTTCAAATTCAGTGATGGCTCCACGCCCATCAAAAACCTCAACAGAGCACCCAAAATTCTGTAAAGCGTGGATAATATTGTGTGAGAAAGAATCTAAATTATCAACGAATGCAATATTCAAATTAAAACTCTTCTCTACGGTGAAAGGTTGTTGCTCTAGGTAGAGTGGATAAGTTGCTAATTCACCTTCTGGAATTGATAAAGATTCAGGATTTAGCCACCCACACGCACGACGTAAAGCAGCGGCTTTCCATATTGCTTCAGCCACCTCAGCCTCAGGATTACTTTCGATAGTGATTCCTCCTCCTGCAACAACACTTCCTTCCCAACCTTCTGTGGAGTATCTTGCTTCAAGTGTTCTAATCATAATATTCCATGTTGAATCTCCACTGTGGACATCTATCCATCCCATAGAACCAGTCCAAAACGACCTGGGGTTCTGTTCGAGCTCATCAATTGCGGCACAAACAACGGTTTTAGGGCATCCAGTGATACTACCGCCCGGGAACAGTGCCTGTAATGCATCAAGTCCATCCTTGCCATCTACTAATTCACCAGTAACCTGAGAAACCAAATGCTGAACATTAGCATACGCCTCTACATCGAACCGAGATTGTTTAACACTCCCGGGTTTAGTGACAATGCCCAAATCATTTCTTTCGAGGTCGACCAACATTCGGTGTTCTGCCCTCTCTTTCCGGTCATGAACTAAATCTCGTCTGAGCAGAGACTCTTGGTCTGAGTCCGAACCCCTAGGTCTTGTTCCTTTGATAGGAGCGGTCATCGCCATTCCACCCACAGTCTCGACTAAAATTTCGGGAGAAGAAGAGGCAAGGGCCAAACCTAAATCTGCGGCTTCGATATAACCACTAAAAGGTGCAGGATTGTTGGTGGCTAATCTATGGAAAATCATTGCTGGATCTTCTTGTAACGGGCCTTGCCAGGCCCTTCCAAAATTCAGTTGATAGAGTTCACCAGCAGTAATCGAATTTTTTATTCTGTGAACAATTTCTGCATGCTCTTCATCACTATGAGATGAGACTTCACCTTCAACTCTAATCGGTTCAGAAAGTTCAGGGATGATTACAGCCTCCATTTCCCATTCTTCAACAAGCCATAGTATTGCAAGTATTTCTCCCTCAGTCGGCGGGTATTGCAATTTGATTGGCTGTGTCCACTGAACTAAATCATAAGATAATGCACCAGCCCACACAGCTCCGTTTGGAGTATGGGGTTTCAGAGTCCTTAACATAGATTCTAGTGTCATGGCATTGACGATTTGTGTCATTTGCCAACCCTGTTCAGTTTTGATCTGAATTGTCCCCTCCATCGGAGTCTTGGCTGTAGAGACGATGGTCTCACCATTAAGGGGAGAGTGATTTTCTTGAGGGTCTATCTTCGGTTGAGTAATTACAAGGCGCATCTTCATATCCTTGGCAAACATATTTCGTTTTGCCAAATGAGATTCAGGACCTCCAGAAAGAAGAAGAATCCTGTCTTCGCCTTGTGAAGCGAGTAATTTATCGATCATTTCCAATCCTCTCCGAGGATAGAAATACAAACACGTTGCAAAGAATTAGTCCCATCTCCGATTTCGACATCATCCAATAACGTTAGTCTAGCAGCGCCCATTCCAGTCCCAAGTAGAACGACTTCTTTTGCACGGGCCACAAGCCTCTCATTTAATCGGCCCTGACTAATTACAAACCCGGCTTCTTCAATAGCCGATTTACAAACTTCAAAAGTCACGGAATCAACCCCGCCTAATGCAGATTCGCTAATCCAAACAATACCATCATGGTCCAAGACCAATGGCATTACTCTGTCACCATCAATAATACAGAATTCATGTACTAAAAGGGCAACATCGAATCCCTTATTCAAAGTGTCAGAAGTGATATTATGGTAAGGTGACCAATCGCCATGCTTTGTTCCCATCACCTTACGACTCCATCTTGGAGCAGGTACAGTAATTCCCTCGGCGTCCATATGAATGTCTTGATAGAATGGTTTAGTATTGATTTCAAAACCATTGGAGGTGATATTAATTTTGACCAACCCAGTTAACCCATCTGGAATTATAATTTCTGGGATTGTAATGCCTAGAACAGCAGCATGTCTAGTCAGTCTTTTCAAATGTAAATCGAGATGAAACAGGTGTCCCTCTCTTGCTCTGACGGTGGTGAACACCGCACTCTTAGGACCCTCCATCATACCATCACAACAAGTCATCCAAGAAGGAGGTGTCTATTCCTCCTTGCGCTGGCTGTTGTTGCTGAACTGGTTGAGTCCAACGTTGTGGCTGCTGTTGTTGAACAGGCTGCGTTGGCTCTTGAATTCGTTGTGCAGCAGCATAGATGTCACTTTGCTGAGCAGGTTGAATTGCAGGAGGTGGAGACACTGGTGGAGCAACTTGTCCGCCGAAGCCTCCAGCATCGTCCCAGCCATCTCGTGCTTGAATTCCCCATGTGGCTTCTTGTAAATCCCAATCTTTGCCACCACCGGATTTCCCTCCTCGTCCTCTTAGGACAAGAACAAGTAAAATCACTGTAATCAAAACTAACCCCATTAAGATTAGATTATCTGTGGATAATAATTCTCCCAGATTGGTAGATGAGTCATCACCATCATCGGAATTTCCACCGTCTCCATCACCTGATGATCCAATAGCGTCAATCTTTTTGGAGTCGATAATTTCGCGATTGTAATCGCTATCTTTGGCAGCAACACCGACCCACCAAGCACTCTCATTACTGAGAGTAATGAAAGTATCTGGAGTTATCAAAAGTGTATTCGAGGCACTAATTTCCCCAACCATAGTAGCATCAGCAACTTCACTAAATTCACTATCTGAAATGAATACAATATATGAGCGCACACTTGGGTTTGTGCTGTGGTCCCAAGTCACCATTATCGAATCACTAATCCATTGTAATTTCAATCCCTCGATATCAGGAAGATATGCTCCCTTATCTCGAACACCATCATCAATAGCAATGGCAGTTGATGTGACTAAATTGTCACGATATGCGTTCCCAGAAGAGTCAACAGCAACTACTGCAACTGTAACAGGTAGGTTTGGAATTACCAATGCATCGTATGCTAAAATTTCAATGGTTAGTGGCAATTCAGGAGTTCTGTCTAATGTAATAATCGGCGTCTCAGGACCGTTTCCATCCACGCCTACTGATGTGAACGAGAACGCGGCTGCATATACTTCGTAATATGCAACATCACTAGCATCCGACAATGCAAATTCGAGTTGAACAGCAGTACCATCGTCATTAGGCATATCGTAGAGGCTGAGATCTTCTAGACGGCCAGGTGGCGTGATGTCTGCTAAATTATCGATAGGTGTGACCATTACAGTATTGAGATTATCGAGGTAGACATTTCCTTTGATATCATGTACGGTAATTGCAACATATAATTCAACATCAGGCATGATTTGTCCCGGTAGCGAAGACGTAAGCCCATCTCCACCATACAACGCAGTGTTCAAAGTTAATTCGAGTGGACTCTTTGCAGTATCAATCCATTGCTTATCCATCACAATACATCCGCAGATTCCTGGCTCAGTACCTGCAAATTGCCAGAACTCGGTCAAGTCATCCAAAGGATGTACTGAGGTCCAAATGACATAATAATCGAAATCATCAACTTCTGAAGGAGACCATGAAATATCGATTGCAGTTCCATCATCGCCGGGGTGGTCCCAAGCATTCAATTCACTGATTCTATCAGGTTCTGTAGCACCATCGATATTATTGACGTATGGTGTAACTTCGAGGAGTGTTACATCGCCAGTATCTCCGTTTAGCCATTTATCATAGGCTACAGCGCCAATCCAATAGTTTTGGCCATCAATCAATGATGCCTCACCGATTGAGTCGACAATTGTCATATTAGTTTCACAATCAGGAACAATTGCGGCTTCTTCCATACCATCAACATTGGTCGGGGGGAGTGCGATAGTCCACTCAGGGTCTACCGGCATCATGTATACTACAACATAAGCACAGTCACTGGCGACGGAATTATCCCAGCCAATTTGCACTCTACCGCCATCATCAGCGGGTACATCTTCTGCCCAAACACCAGTGAGTTTTGGCGGTGGTACACCGTCATTAACCCCTCCAGTTGGCACGACTGGTCCGATTACTGTAGCATTCATCAAATCCTCTTGTCCAGATTCATCAACACAAGTGAATGCTAGCCAATGAGGCTTACCAGCTTCGAGTGTTAGAGTACTGACATTCCCGACTTGAGGCATAATTTCTGTATTCAAGCTTAATCCGAGAGCATCGCTTATTTCAGTAGTAGAAGCGTAAACGCGAGTACTTGCCAAATCTAGTGCAGCACAACGTGCCCATTCAGCAAATACTTCACCATCAACCGCAACAACCTGATCTCCAGATACAGCAGTTGCCCAAATCGGAGGAGTGGGTACTTCATCGGTAGGAGTCGCTGGCCCAAATGGCATTGAAGGGATTCCAAACCTTCCATCATTGTATTCAACAACAACTACGGCCCAGTATTCAATACCGTCTTGCAGAGGTTGTCCATCTATGTTAGAAATTTCAGTTTGTAATCTTGAATGTAGGCTTACAGATGCATCTGGTGAACGGGGTTGAAGGTCTGCAGCAGTTGGTTGTGAAGCCCATGGCCCTTCATTGAGGTATACCAAATATCTTGAGAAATCGTCGTCATGAACCAGTGTCCAATTTGCCATTAATGTGGAACCGCCATCATCCGGCCTATCCCAAAGAGAAAGACCCTGAATCGGAGTTTCGGTCCTAAACCAGTCATAGGTCAGTTTGACCCACATGCTACCATTGGATGGAGAATTGACACGGAGATTTACATGGCGAGTTCCATTGAGCAAGACGCCATTGTCAATTACATATTGCATGCTTGTAATGAATGTCGGGTCCTCGGATAGATTGACCGTAGCATTCCATTTCAGGTCTACTAATTTAGCCCAAGTTGCAGCCCCACTTATCGGTGAAGAGAATGTAAGTGGTGCATTTTGCATTAGTATTCCATGTGCTCCAGATGTTCCATCTGCGCCCAAGGTTACGCTATTGTTAGAATCGACGAGTGCAACCTGCATTCCAGGATGAGTATAATTGGATACATCTTGGAATTGTAATTGGAAACCAAGTGACAACGGGTCGGCTCTACGCAGAGTCGTAGGTTCTAATTCATCACCGGTGTTAAGTGTCCAAATTTTCAAACCATTTGCAGTTGAAACCACAACATATGAATTAGAAATCACGCTACCACCAGTTGAATCAGAAGCGGCATATCGCCCAACAATTGAATTCCCATTGAGCCCAGCCTGAATGACAGTGGCTCCATTTTCTCCTACTGCAATAAGGTATGAGCCATCAGAGCGCATACTGTATACAGGCCAATCTTCCATCGTGAAGACATTAGAACCTGAATTGAATTGACCAGTACTTCTTACCCAATGCACTAGGGGCCCAATATCTGTTGCAATGTGGACTCCCCACATGTCAGCAGTTACAGCAGTGACCATATTAGACGGCAACTGGTCAAATTGGTGTTGAGCAATTACAGATTGGTTTACTGTATTCATTTGAGTAATTCCTGGTCTATCAGTGCCCCTACCGTCATGAGCAATGAACAAGCTTTGTTGTGTTTGAGTTACGCCACCAGTATTCGAAACAGTAGTACTTCCAACCAAACTCCATGATGAAGTACCCATCAAACCGTTAGCAGGCGTGAATGTTGTGAAAGACGCAGTAGATGAATCATACATAGATACGCCATTTGGAGTCGCCATCCAGATTTTATTATCATAATCTATGATGTCCTCGACATACGAGATTGGTAATCCATCTAGTGCAGTCCAAGCAGTTTCCCAAGTACTTCCTGTAGCATTCCAACGGCCAACTCCATTATTCGTAGCAATGTAGACCATATTTTGGCCACCAGGTGTATTCGAGGTAACAGTTAGGAATCCATTGATATTGTTAGAAGGAAGACCAGCAAGTAGCCTTCCAGCAGTGTAGGAATTCGTTGTTGTATTGAAAACTTGAATTCCAGCCGAAGAAGTCCCCGAGCCTTGTAATCCGATGAATAGATCATCGCCAACTAATGCCAGACCATCTTGGAAATTATGAATTCCCGTAGGCAGCGGCTGTAGTGTTCCAGTTAGTGTATCAAGCAATCGCAAACCACGATTGTTACTTGCAAGGTAAAGGTCAGTTCCAACTAACTGAATGTCGGTAACTGCAGCGTTCGCAGGGATTGTCCATCCCTTCTGCCACTCAACTGAGCCATTGGAGAGCCTGAGTCCTTGTAGAACCCCAGAGCCAGTATTTTGCCAAGAAGCAGATGCAACCCAGATATGGGTTTGATTACCAGCCATCGAAGTTACTTGTCCACTAACCAAGTTCGGAAGAGCATGAATTGTATTTTGACCTAGTTGACCTAATGTGTCAACATGAGAATACCCGGAAGTACCTCCTGCCTGTCCAATTAGCCATTGGGTTCCCAGCCAATCGATAGATGAAACAGCTGAACCAGTTGAAAGTATACTAGCGGCTCCAACAGTCGCACCATTGGCCGAGAGTAGAACATAACCTCCACCAATTACATTGGAACCTTGAGTTCCAATATCATATCCAATTGCCAATTTACCGCCTGCGAATTCCATCGCTCCCCACCAAACAGGGTCACTTGGAATATTGTGAGAAGCAGTGGACAACGATGACAACCATTGGTCATTATTGTAATCGAATCGCGAAATTGGCTCTTGGTCATCATAGTATCCTACATAGAGGATGTCACTAGAATCATCACACGCAACTGCAGCCGCATCTCCATCATCGAGTCTTTGCGATGTGAAGGAGGTCTCAATAGTTCCATTTGCTAAATCGAATCGTGCAACACCGCCATTATTTGCAGTAATTGCAACATGGAATATACCTGCACACATTACCATTCCAATCGGATATCCGTTCGGGATTCCATTGGACCCAGTATCCCATGAAGTCCAGGCACCAGCCGCATCAAGATGCAAGATTTCACCATTAACTCCATTCCAGCCTTGTGTTCTAGCAGTTCCAACAACAAGGTCGGTTCCATTTGTCCACAATTCATAGACAGCATCATCTGCAGAATTAGGTAATCCAGAGCCGGGTGTCCAAGTAGTTAACCAGGAAGAAGTATTTTCATCATAGCGCGCAACACCATCCTCCGTTGCGAACAAAATCTCGCCATTAAATTCAACAATTTCACGAATTGGGAATTCCAAAGAATCCCACTCTCCCAGTTTGCTACCGTTTGCAGCAAATGCTTCTAGTTTCGATTCTCCCCAAGAAACCCATGTTGTGCCCGTAGATGAGATGAACGAAGTAACTCTGTTAACAGACCCACTAGGCATTAATTCAGCTTGCCAGGAATCAGTAGTTAGGTTGTATAATCCAATACCGCCACTGCCTTGTGTGTTCCACCATTGTCCACTTGCTACAGATACATGTAACACATCTCCAATGATTTCCAAGCCATATACGTCGCCACCATTTTCATCTACTTGTGCACCTGCATCAAGTTCAGACTTAGCAGTGAAATTTGCGATATCTATTCTGTATACGCTGTCGGAGGAATATTGTTGGTGATAGTACAAAGTATCACCATAAATCGCTAGATCGTAAGGGTCCCCATTGCCTGAATACAATGCATCATTTTTCTCGATGTCATAGGTTTCTGTACCGCTTGTGACATTGATTAATTGGAAACCGTCGCCCCCGCCAACCCAGAGATGGTCTGGTCTGAAATCAGCAACCAATCCAGTAACGTCTTCATTTCCAGCGTCGAGTAAATTGGTTTGGTCCCATGTGGTAAGCCAGTTATTGTTCGGAATATCATATCGAGCAACTCCAATTCCATTTAGTCCGATATATGCGACATCGTCGATTACGACGACCAATGCATTTTCAGTTTCTTCACCGGCTTCCCAAGTTCCAGTTACGGAGAATGTGGATTTGTCAATCAAGCCAACACCACTTGTTGTACCGCCAAAGATAGTTGTGCTGTTAATACCAACAGCATATACTCCCCAATTTGGCATGCCATCTTGGGCATTTTGACAATCTTGGATTGAGGTTTGAGTATATTTACAAACACCAATATTTGTGGCCGAATATGCTGTTGAGCCATCGAATGCGAAGTCGAAATGCTGCGATGGTTGTAGATTCCAAGTACTTCCTTCGGTTAGTTCAGTAGCCGAATTACCGTTCCAAACCACTGCGCCATTTCCAGTTCCAATGAATAATCCCCCCGTAACAGTATTTTCTGCTAATGCGTATACTTGGTTACTAGGAAGTATTTCCGTAGCACTAGGTGTGCCTCTGTCAGGCGTCACAGTAAGAGGAATCAGGATTTCTCCAGTAGAGAGATCTTTTCTTGCAACCCCATACCCTGGCAATCCCATGTGCAATATCTGTGGATTTGTCCCATATACAGCAACCGGGGCGAAGTCAACATCATTTATTCCAGTTGAAACCCAAGAACCAAGGAAAGTATCGTTTGCGATAATATATCGGTTGAGACCATCATCAGTAGTTCCGATATATGCAACCCCATTGTGGATGGCTACGCCAGTTGGTGAATCACTATCGAGGTCACTATTTCCTTCGTTAAGATTAGCCATAGAAGTGGTCAAGGATTGATTAAATGCAGAAGCACCATCTTGCGGGTGGATAGCAACTACCCAATCACCTTCGGCGTCCAAGCCAGAGACATCATCTGATTGTAGGCCATCTGCAGTATCCCACGTATCTAACACGTTTCCTTGCGAATCAACCACGTGAATTCCACTACCGAGAGTTCCGACCAAAACGTTGACACCATCATTTACAATTTGAGAGATAGCACCCCCCATGTCGACTGGAGAAAGCCACCTTGCTTGGCTGATTGAATACCTATCAAGGTATGAATCACTGCCCACATATATGATCCCGTTAAATTGCATAGCATCATGCATATCGCCGGAATTAGGGCCGCTTCCAATTACTAAATCTCCAGTGTATAGCGGAGTACTTCCTGGTTCAAGCATTGCCAGAATGGCGCTCCCGTCAGTTACCAATACAGTATCATTGACCGGACTTCTTGAGCCAGAAGATGGCCAATACAGGATATTTTGTCCTTCATTGACCTGCCCGATTGAAGATAGTGAAGTCGATGATGCGAATGTACCTGAATTGGTATTGTATACATGGACAGTATCCGCCGTTAAAATTTGTATTTGGTTGTTGACAAATGTCATCCCCTTTACTGCATCTGAAGATAGCCAATTACCACTATTCCACGTTGCAAGCCAAAAGTTACCCGAAAGGTCCCTGCGTGCAATTCCTGCATCAAAAGAAGAGATTAGCAACTGGTTACCGGCAACTAAGAAACCACTAATGTAATCTGAATGTAAATTATTTGCAGTACTCCAAGGGGATAACGGGGTCATTGTTGAAACGTCCCATCTTCCAACCCCTCCTCCAAGTAATGAAGAATAGATTATTCCGTTGTGTTCAAGCGTATTCCACGGGTCACCAGAAGGCCAATTTGTAGTTCCACTTGCTTGTTCAAGGGTCCATCCCGTTCCTGCTGAATTTAATGTAAAAATACCAGCTTGACTGAAAGCAAACATATCTCCGTTACTTGCAACATGTGCTTGACTCCATGCGCCACCGGAAGGTTCCATTGGTAAGTCTGCATTCCAACTTGTATCTGCTAAATTAACAGATAGAAGCACCCCTGTTGCAGTAGTGACTAACATTTGATTATTGGCCACATCCATTTCTAAATCAGTAACGTAGTTATCATTTTCAGAATTTTTAATTTGGAATAAATCAATAATATTCGGTGAAGAGTTCGCATCTAGAATTAGGATGTAACTTCCAATTGCCATATACATTCTTCCATCAACTGGGTGGATTTCATAATCTCTAATGTAAAGTTGAACTGGCTCAAGAGAAGTAAACGGATCGGCAGGCGCAAGAACTTCGAGAATGAAATCAGTAATCTCAGAACCCGATGGTAGAGTCACAGTTGCCCCTACATCAGCATTAGTCGAGAGCCTTCCTTGGTGAGGATTGTTTGCATCGAATCCAAAAGTTTGACCCAACCAGCCGTTCCCTCTCCAATCAAACAATACTTGGCCAGTATCGGGTGAAAGAAGAAGTGGTTGTTGAATGGAAACTCCATTTGAACCATCGGCTCTAATTTCCAGTGAAACATTTTCTAGAGTTGCCCCTGGTGCAAAGTTGAGTAACCAATCCGCATAAGCCTGAGTTCCATTCATTGCATCAGCACCTGTGGCATTTAGCAATACCCAGCCTGTATCTTCAGAGCCTGTTTTTGGCCAAATTGTACCGTTTGCAGAATCATGCGCACTTACTAGTGGTGAAGATAGAATCGGGCCCATTGAAGCCAAAATCATCACAGCCACGAGAAAGAATGCGCGAGGGGCTGCTTTCGCAGGGCCTAAGGCCCTGTTTAGATTGTTCATGGAGGACAGCCGTCTGCAATGGTATATCAAGCGAATGCACTCCTGTTAGAGTTGTAATTCAACACTTAGTTGGCGTTTTCCGTGTTTTTGAAAAGGTCTGCATCCGCTATTGAATTGAATTCTTTCCACACAAAGGTCAAACATGATATGCATCCGAGAAGCATTTTAGAGGCGATACCATGGATGAAGACTGGCGAGAACGCACCATCAAAAAAGAGGCTCTAGATTACCACGAGGCAGCGCCGCGAGGAAAGATCAAGGTAATGCCAACAAAACCTCATTCTACTGCACACGAATTATCTCTTGCATATTCTCCTGGAGTCGCCTATCCATGTTTAGAAATCGCAGAAAACCCAGAAGATGCTTATCGATATACATCAAAGGGCAACTTAGTTGCTGTGATCTCTAACGGTACAGCGGTTTTAGGGCTGGGTAATATCGGAGCAATCGCATCAAAACCAGTTATGGAAGGGAAGGGCTTGTTACTCAAAGCGTTTGCAGATATCGATGTTTTTGATATTCAGGTAGATACTGAAGATCCAGAAGAATTTATCAAAACCGTTTGTAATATTGCGCCCACCTTTGGGGGGATTAATCTTGAAGATATTAAAGCACCAGAATGCTTTGAAATTGAGAGAAGAATAGCCGAGGCCACCAACATCCCCGTAATGCATGATGACCAACACGGTACAGCAATTATTTCTGGCGCTGCTTTACTAAACGCTGCCGAATTACAAGAAAAAGACTTGGCTAAAATCAAAGTTGTAGTAGCGGGCGCAGGTGCGTCTGCAATTGCATGTGCCAATCACTACATTGCCCTAGGAGTTAAGCGAGAAAATATTTTGATGTGTGATTCTCAAGGAATCATGACAAAAAAGCGTCTTGCTGATGGAGAATTAAATGAATTCAAAGCAGCATTCGCAGCAGATAGGGATGAAGGGAATTTAGCAGACGCATTGGTTGGAGCAGACGTATTACTCGGGCTTTCTAGAGGCGGCTTAGTCAACGGTGAGATGGTTGCTAAGATGGCGCCAAAACCGATCATTTTTGCTCTAGCAAATCCAACGCCTGAAATCATGCCCCATGAAGTGCTCGAGGTTCGCTCAGATGCAATTATTGCAACCGGGCGGTCTGATTTCCCAAATCAGGTCAACAACGTATTGGGATTCCCATATATATTCCGTGGAGCCCTTGATGTAAGAGCAAGAGACATTACTACTGGAATGAAAATGGCCGCTACACAAGCACTTGCAGCCCTAGCCAAGGAACCAGTTCCAGATTATATCTCGCATGCTTATTCCGGCGAATCAATGCAGTATGGACCAGAATATATTATTCCAAAACCATTCGACCGTCGTGTACTTATTTGGGAAGCAGCAGATGTTGCAGAAGCCGCCGTGAATGAAGGAATATCTGCAATCAAGCCCGAGGATTTTGATAAACAAGCATACAAAGAATCCCTCGAAGCAAGGTTGGGAATGTCTTATTCAGTAATGAGGGGAGTATTCAATCAAGTAAAGAACCGGGGGAAGAAAATAGTTTTCCCCGAAGGAGACCATGAGAAAGTCATCAGGGCAGCAGCCCAATGCATTGAGCAAGGAATTTGCAAACCCATTCTTCTTGGGAATGTAGAAAGTATCCGAGAAAAGATGGTAGAATTGAATATTGAATTCGAATGTGAAATAACCAATCCGCGATATGATGAAAGAAGAATCGGAAACTATGACGTTAAATTATTGAAGAAACGCAGTCGAAAAGGAATGACGATGATCGATGCACAACGCTTGCTGAAGAGCCGTCCATATTTCGCCGCACAAATGGTCGATGTTGGAGATGCTGATGGATTCTTAGGAGGAGTCAGTAGAAATTATGCCGATGTGTTGAGGCCCTGCCTTGAAATAATTGGCAGCGATGAAGACAGTCATTGTGCAATTGGGTGTTACATGATGGCCGTTAAGGGGCGACTAATCTTCCTTGGCGACGCAACAGTAAATGTCTACCCGGACAGTAAAACCTTAGCAGACATAGCGGTCCAAACAGCAAAAGTTGCTCGAAGATTCGGTATTGAACCGAAAGTAGCTATGCTCTCTTTTTCTAATTTCGGAAGTAGCCGCGCACAGCGTTCTGAAAGAATAGAAGATGCTGTGGATTTGGCTAGAGACATGGACCCTACGCTGAAGATAGATGGGCCGATGCAGGCAGACACAGCACTCGACTCAGAGGTCCAATCAGAGTATCCCTTCATGACCTTTGACGGCCCAGCAAATGTATTGATTTGTCCAAATCTAGCCTCGGCTAATATTGCTTACAAGTTGCTAGAGCAATTAGGTGACGCTGAAATGACAGGCCCGATTTTAGACGGATTAGACAAGCCAGTTCAACTTCTTGCGAGAGCTGATGGCGTACGTCACATTGTCAATATGGCGGCAATTTGCGCACTTGATGCAATTCGTCAAGAATCATATTGGACTAGTCTTTCAAACGAATGACTTCATTATTGGAATCCAAGTCCCAAGTGGGCCTTCTTGGGCGCCAAAACGCCCCGGTTAAGAAACCAGCACACAAGCCACCAAACAGAAGATTTACCCACCCTTCAGTTGCATAAGAACCGAATCCTCTGAGAATCGGAATAGTGAAACTTGGAACAATTCCCAGCACACTAGTCCAGAATATTTCACTTCTGATATTTGCTGAAAGGTTAGCATTGTTGGGAACTCTTGCAGCCTCGCCTTCGCGTTTAGGAGATACTACTAGCCTGAAACCAACTTTGGGTAGTGGCCTATCTCCTGGCGATGCGATACGGGAATAAATCCCTTCGCGAGTGGGGTGCGCTGATTGGGAAATACGGTGTCCCGAAAGCGGCCCAATCATTTCTCCAATCCGCGGTCTACCGTCTAGCGGCGCCCCTCTATGGTTACCAGTTGCCTCATCAGCAAGTAGTTCAGTCCAACCACAAGGAAGGATAAGGTGCTCTTTAGCAACCTCCCATTCAGACTGGGTAGGCCTTCGCACATCTCCTTCGAATTGCTTTGAAAGTTCTTCACAAAGTTCCGCAATTATTTCATTAGTCACCATATCTTTTGGCTCATTGGAATCCGCCGTATCACCCATTATTTCTGCGAATTGAGAGTTTGTAATCGGTTTTTCAAGAATTAGAAAGGATGGCAAAGAGACACGATGACGGGGCCTTTCGTTTGCATAAACCCAACCGCCTTTATCGGTACCCAAAAAAACAGAAGAATCTTCAACTTTAAAAAAACGAAGACCAAAAGGGCCCTCGATAATTTCCATATTCACACCTTCAGAGAAGATTCAATGGCGTTATACCATTTCATTCCAACTTCGTGATCAGTAATTTGGGAGAACTGGGGGTAAGGGGAAATCGAACGCACATAGCCAAATGCTGCGAGGTCTACTAGGTCTGGTGAATCTCCTCCAAAGAATTGCTCTCCGTTGAATGAAGCAGTAAATTGACTTAGTAAATCATGCCACAATTGCTTGGGACTCCTGCCATCTTTCTTCACTCTACTACGGGCAATAATGCCCCACATTATCGGGAACCCTGCCCACGCGTACAAACGCTTGGAAATAAATCCAAACTTTTCGAGTTTTGAAACACGAGTTGTGGTTTTCAATGCTGAGAACAAACTCCCATACAAGATCGGAATCGTCGCCTTTGACATGTGTAGGTCCACCCACTCCATCCATTCATCACGACGTTCTTCATTTTTGCTGGCCCAAAGTTTCCCCTCATTATGAACGGCATCAATTTCCTTCATTATTGGCGTAGAATCAACATGCACATTCTTTTCCGAATCAACCCATACAGGGACCTTTTTCCATTCAGGGGCGCTTGGCAAAGTCTTCTTTGCTTTCATTGGATTGACTTGAACCTTTTCGTATTCTAAATCGAGGTGCTCAAGAAGCCCTCTAACTTTCCAACAGAATGGACAAGTGTACAGCATGTGTAGTTCGCCTGCACTCCCCATGAATCTTCGGGGGTAGGCACTACTTCATCATTCATCCGTATCTCTGGACCCTTCGGGTCTCCATCCAGGTTTCCAAAAATTTAGGTTATCTAGCCACTGAGAAAACTCTTCATCAGAGCAATTCAAAAGTCTGAATGCGCGCATATTAAGGCCCTCAAAAAGTGAATCTTCCATCACACCTTCAGCGTTAGCATCTTTCCATTCCCCAACCATCTGTCTAATCCTTCTTCGGGCTTCTTCGGGAGAATCAAAATTCCGTTCACATGTTTCTTGCAAATCCACTAGCCAAGTTCTCGTATCTCTGCGAATAACATCAGGAATGGCGGGGCCTTTCGAAGTTCTCTTGAATGGCCACCAACCCATAACACGCCCTCGGGCTACACCATCAAGAGTCTTGGGGTTGAACTGCTTGGGCTGGCTATGGGGCGAATCATAGTTAACCTACACGGCAAACCTTCCGACAAGAAAATGGCGAGCCTCATCGAAGATTATTCTCAGCGGTTGAAAGCCAAAGTTAGACTTGAGATACATAATGTCAAATTATCGGCAGAAGAATATTTTTCAAGGATTCCAGATAATGCCATATTACTCGATGAAGTTGGAGAAATGATGGATTCAGTGGCCTTCTCTGAGCGTTTTACAAATTGGGTAATCGCGACAGAAGACACACATCTTGCAATAGGGCCAGCAGATGGTTTTCCTAAGGGCCACGGTAGGGAATCGATTTCACTATCGCCAATGACTTTCCCACACGAATTGGCATCTGTATTGCTGATGGAACAATTATACCGTTCTAATGAGATTTCTCGCGGCAGTTCCTATCATAGAGTTTGACAACAATCAAGTGGAATGCCCTACCGCCTTAAGCCATGGAGACTTGGTGGTTCTTCACATTAGAGTTCGCAGTAGCGCTCGCTCTTATCGTGATGAGTAAGCGTCAACCATTTCCAGGGCCATCTAAAAGGTATGGTCTAGTGTTGTTAATAATTGGATTATTGTTGTTGTTAGGCGAGGCAGCACCTCGCCCAACCGGCGTCCAAGTCCACCTCTTTTTCTTGTTAATTTACGGTGCCTTAGGCCTAGTACGCGGTCTTCAAAATATGTTGAAATCTCGTGATGAAGTGATTGTTGCACCCTTTGCAGGGATTCTATTTTCAATAGCTGCAACAGCATTAATGTCAGAACAATGGTCCGAACTTTCCAAGTTCGAAGAGTATTCAGCATTCGCAACCATTGTTGTAATCGGCGGTTTCCAAACATGGTTAGTTTTCCGTGGATTATTAATTGGAAGATTGCCTTTGGCTTGGTCTAAAGCAGGACTGGTTGCTTTGCAACGAGGACAACTATCAGGGGAGCATGGAGCGTTGGAATGCTTTGAGAAAGCATGGGATCTGGAAGAAGAACATATCAACCCAATGGCATGGGTTGCTTTGCAAAGAATTCACACTTTCTTGGGAAATCACTCTGAATCAAAGCATTGGTCACTAAGATTAACTGAAATCGGTGGCGAAGGAGCGGTCGCAAAAGAATGGATTGAAACCATAGAATTTGCAATATCTCATATGCAGCCACATGGCGAAGAAGAATAATTTTTCACTAAATTTCCGCTCTAGATGAAACATAAAAGGGTATCATTTAAGAGGGTTGAAGTCAAATTAATAGTATGGAAAGAGAAGAATACCGGGAAGATTGGGCTTTATCGACTATTAGTTGGTACGCGGTTTTTGTATGGTTTGGAGCATCTTTGTTTTCCCAAGTTGCATACCTTGCAATCAATGGAGTTCCTTATGATACAAACATTATGTTAGATGCAGCAGGGTCCTTCGCTTGGATAATTATAGGAATTGAATTACTTGTCTGGGGAATTATTGCGTGTTTGTTAATTGGTAAATTCCTAAATCGCATATCGAATGATGGTCATGAAATCGTATCTACTGATACAATTGCACCACAGGCTTGAAGAAGCCTCACTTATAGTAGCACAACCGTGCAGGACGAATGGAATACACCGCCACTAGCAGGCCAACCAATGAATTTGAGTGAACTTCTCGATGAAATGGCGCTTCTAGCATTACCCGATGGGTCTAGAGTTGTAACTATTGATGAAGCGAGAACGGAGTTAGAATTAGCCAAAAAACATCTGTTCAATTTACAATCACTTCAAGATCAAGCCCACGATTTGACCGAAGAATTAGAAATCTTAGTTGACGATTTACCTCCGCATCACGAACATGTTGTTGAAGTGGCAGACCAACTTGGAAATTTAGTAAAAGAATGGCAAGGTATCGGAGATGCACTTGAATCAATGGGTGCGAGAATCGCTGGGTTCGACCCAGGACACTTAGAATGGCACGGCGTAGTCGATGGTTATCTTGTTCTATATTCGTGGTGTGAAGGCGAAGATGATATCGAGTGGTGGTATCCGCTAGATACTGGGATAAACAGCCGCAGACCTCTTGTTGAAGCATAACCTCCGGCATACATGGTCCGAATCACAAAGGTGCATACCGGGAGCGGCGATTCTGGTGAAACTTCTCTAGTAGATGGCAGCCGTGTTGCAAAGAGCAATACCCGAATAGAGATAGTTGGCACATGTGACGAAGTCAATGCATTACTCGGCCTTGTATTGATGGAATCAAACCGTATTTCAGATACCCATGCAGATGGGGGCCAGCGAATCACCGTTCGCCGAGTAAAGGACGTGTGTTCTTCTGCAATAGGTCGCCTACAAAGTGAATTATTTGACCTTGGAGCTGAACTGGCCTGCTCGCCGGATAAGCTACCCGAATTCATGGAATTAATTGACCAGAAAGATTCTGACCGTTTATGTGAAGAAATGGATACTTGGAATGAAGAATTACCTCCTCTTGAGAGTTTTATTATGCCAACCGGGTCTGGTTCTGTTGCAACATTACATCTCGCCCGCACGGTAACTCGTAGATTGGAGCGTTCAATGGTTGGAATTGTTGATGAAATCCGTCCTGTCACTTTGCAATATGTAAATCGGTTATCGGATTGGCTGTTCATTCTAACACGCTGGATAACCCTGAGATTAGGGGAAGACGAAACCCTGTGGATTCCAAAGGGTAAGCGTGAGACAGGTACTTCGGAAATGACTCGCCGTCAAAAATCAAACCAATAATCATTAGCGGCCAATTGATTTCATATGGTCGTGTGCTGCAGCAAGGACACCTTGACTCTCAGTATGAGTTAGTTGCCTCATTGCACCTTCCCACTCTAGCCAAAGGTGTTCACGGTGCTCATGACTAATTTTCACTGCTAAGGTTTCTGTTTCTGCAATATACCAAAACACCTGCTTATCAATCCGCTTCCCTTTGTGGCGGAAATCATAAGCAGTACGGTGCTCGAAACCCTCTATGAATTCAATATCAGTAATTCCAGTTTCTTCGGCCAACTCTCTAGCAGCGGTAGCCATTCTGTTCGAGTCTTCGTTCTCGATGTGGCCTTTTGGGAAATCCCAATGCCCCTGCGGGTATTGGAGGAGAAGGATAGAACCAAAATTCACCAGTACAACACCGCACGAGGTCTCCATGATTGTGCGGCCCGACTACTCGTTGATAGCCCCATCGCTTCTATTTCGCACTATACATTCATGTCTTGAGTACTCACGCGTCATCCTGTGTCGCCTTTGGACGGTATTTTACGGGTCGTCGCCGATTCTGATTTGGACGGTCTAATGGCAGCAGCAGTTCTGAAGGCAAGTAAACCCGATATTGAGGTCCACTTTGCGCATCCCGCTCTAATTAGGGCCGGGAGTCTCAACAATCTAATTGACCGCAATACCGCAATATGCGACTTACCCTTTCATCCGGATTGCGGATTATATTTGGATCACCATCTGACCAATCGTCCATCTCCTTCTGAACAGAAAATTTTCGAGGAACGGGGCGGAATATGTCATTGGAGAGACACTCCTTCTGCAGCCCGTGCCGCTTATGATTTGATGAAAAACAAACTAGATTTATCTCATCTAGAAGAGGTAATGCCTATTGTCGATGCATTAGATTCGGGGGGGATAACTCTTGAAGAATTTATGGAGGATGGGCCAGTAATTCGTTTGTCGAGGTCATTGGGACTTTCTGACCCAGAACATCTCCAGGAAGTGTTGAACCAATTTGCTAGCGGAATGCCACTATCAGATATTTTGGATAGCCATAAAGAGCGATTGGAAAAACTGGGCTCTGAACGAGAAAAACAATCTAAAGTTGTAAAAGAAAAAACAATCATCATTGATGGCCTTGCAGTATGTGATTTGAGTGAGACTGGGATGCGCAGTAATGGGTACCTAATCACAGCCTTAGCAGGGCCAGATGCTCTAGCGTGTTGTGTTATTCACGGATTTATCGATGGAAGTATAGAGACTCCAAACCGTCCAGCACTAGGCGCATCATTCTATGCAAATTCATTCCGTGACGAAGAAAACCCGTACGACCTCTCACTCCTTGCAACCTTGCTAGATGAAACAGGGGGCGGTCATGCAAATGCTTGTGGTTGTAGAATCCAACCATCTGATTCCTCTCAGCGGTCATTGATAGAAGGAGACAAAGAATACAATCTTGAGCAGTGGCTAAAGTTGTGGGAAACCCGATGTAGCAAGATGTTTCGTTAATTTACGGAATAGTTATACATCTAATTGTTGTGAGTTCATTATGAACAAGTCTAGAATATGTGGAGCATTATTATTGTCAATTACACTGCTACTCGCAGGATGCACGGTTGATGATGCCGCACAACCTCCTCAGGCGGACGAATCACCGAGTTTGCAGATATACGGCTTCGATGGAGGGGATTCTTCCGAGAGTACTTCAACAAATGCTAGCGATGAATTGTTTTATGTAATGATGAATCAAGGAAGCGATATCAATTGGACATCAGTAGGAGTTACAATTCAAGTAGACGGCAGTACCCCCATTAACTGTCAACAAAACGATCCTTCTGCAGATTGCACTTATGATGTGGACAATGATAATGAATGGAGCGTAGGAGAAGAAATTATCATATCCGAGGGGGCAACTGATTTGTGCTCCAATAGTTGTTCGATTGATGTAACAATCAAGCATACAGAGGATCAAAAAATAATAGGCAACATTAACGATATTTTAGTTGAATGAAGTTCTGAAGTGCGTTATTCTTCCGCGGTAGATGAAACGTCTTCGGGCATTTTCCATTTTACAATAATCGCAGCAATTAGGGCTACACAGCCTGCAACAATACATGCACCGACCATTCCTTCAATGAAAGCATCTCTGGCATTTGCAATCAACACTCCACCCTCCGCGTTTCCTTTGGCTAACATTTCTGCTCCGATTTTCATTGCAGCTGGGAATGAACTTTCAATCAAACCAGAGTTGCCCATTGCCGAGTTAGGAATAGAAATTGAATTTTGGTAAATCTCATTGAGAACACTACCGCCAATTGCAATTCCTAATGCACCGCCAATCTCTCTACTAGCATCATTTGTTGCGCTTCCTACGCCAGCCTTAGATTCAGGAATCACATCCATGATAGCTGTTGTTGAAGGGGCCATAGTCAGCCCCATTCCCAAACCAAGTAGAACAAATGTTGCTGCAATCTGCCAGTAATTCGTCTCAATTTCGACTAAGGTGAATAAGAATAGGCCAGCAGCAACCAGAATTAATCCAGTTGCAATTACATTTGGCCTTCCAAATTTTGCAACTAATTTGTCACTATTTGCAGCAGCAGGCATCAATCCCATAGGTAGGGGGAAGAATCTGATTGCCGCTGAGAATGCCGAATGCCCTCTAACCAGTTGGAAGTGAAGCATTTGCATGAACATGAACGAGAACATCACGAACATCGCAAGTGCAATTGCGATCAGCCCAAGGGTAAATTTCTGGTTTTTGAAGAACTCTAGAGGCAATAATGGATACTCTGTTTTCTTCTGCCTAACTACGAATGCCATTCCTGCAATGATGGCGACAACGAACGAAACCAGAACTTGTTTGTCAGCCCACCCAAGACTTGGGCCTTCGATAATTCCGTACAATAATGAAGCAAGGGCAATGACCGAGAGAATTGCTCCAATCACGTCAAGTGGTCTTTGATTATCATCTTTGGAACGGGGAACAATAATGGCACCAGCAATCAATGCTAGAAGTATGATTGGCACGTTGATCAAGAATACCATTTCCCAATTATAACTCTCAACAGCCCAGCCGCCAACTAGTAACCCAATAGGCGCTCCAATTCCGGCCATTGCAGCCCATATTCCAATGGCTTTTCCCCTTTCATTTGGAGGAAATACAACCAATACTACAGATAGTGTAGAAGGCATCACGAGTGCAGCACCTAAGCCCATTGTTGCACGTGCGAGGATGACATCTGTCGATGAATCAGCATAGAATGCAGTCCAGGCCGAAGCAGTCCCAACAATTACCAAACCGATTTGCAGCGCACCCTTGCGTCCAAATCTATCTCCCAATGCTCCCATGACAAGAAGAGTACCTCCAAACACAAGAGCATAGGAATCCATAATCCATTGTAATTCCGAATTATCTGCACTCAAATCAAGAGATAATTCTGGTAGTGCAACGTTGAGAGTGACATTGTTCAACATCACAATGATTAGACTCAAACTCATTACTGCTAGAATCAACCAACGGTTAGGAGGATAGGCCTCCAAGGTATCGCTTTCTTCTCGCATATTACTGGATATATTTTTCTGTATTTAGTAAATATGGTGATACGGGTATAACCACCAAATGAAATAGTATGCTTCAGGGGGACGGACATGGAAGGTGTGACCGAGCCGAAGATGCTCGAAGGCCGCCTATTTTACAAATTGGGAGAATTTACTTTCGACCACAGAAAGAAAGTATTGGCTTTCGGAATCATTGCTTGTTTTGCTATGGCCTCATTAATGATTACGGGCCCTAATTGGGCTGAATCGTGGGGTGAAGGTGACCTTGAATCAATGAATGCATCCAAGATGTACGATGAATCATTTGCCTCTGAAGAAGGCTCTCAATCGTTCATCTATCTCGTCTATCACCCAACTTTAGATGACACCTCTAGCGAATGGCAAGATGCTGTTACCGAAGCATTGAGCGATTTTGCTAGTCTAGATGATGTTAGCATCGAATACTCATGGGACAAAACTGAAGATGAGAGGCACGAATTCATTAACGAAGATGGTGAAGGCTTCTGGGCTTTGAATGTTGTAACCATAAATTTGGAACGTACTGAAGCAAAGAAATTGTACGCTGAAAATTGGGAAGATGTGGAAATAGACGATGAGGATTTTGAGACCTGGCGAACAGGCGGAGTTGCAATCGACGTCATATTCGACAAGAGAATTCAGGACGATTTGGTCACTGCAGAAATAGTCGTAGCAATACCGTCTTTGATTATTTTAATTATTGTATTCGGTACATT
>Ga0233427_10000410_pt1 | contig 55609 bp, 51 predicted proteins | sample SI_118_April2016_5_FD_179885 | JGI IMG/M metagenome (GOLD analysis project Ga0233427, IMG submission 179885) | Seawater microbial communities from Saanich Inlet, British Columbia, Canada - SI_118_April2016_100_MG | ecosystem: Environmental > Aquatic > Marine > Inlet | place: Canada: British...
TCAGGAAACACCACTTACTTCATGGGGCGCACAGTGCCGACTAATAGTGCCTTGAGTGGACGACATTTCTATGTGCAAGGGGCAGTAAGCGACGGCTCAGTTATTCGCACAACGCTTCCAGCAGTTCTAATTATTCAATAGTTTAGATTTTATCATGACGACTCGTTATGCTGTATATATGCGCAGCACTCGAGCCGTCTTTTTGTTTTTAGTGATTGCCATGGGTGTTTCCTGTGGAGCAATCCCCCCTTATTCATCTGTCAACAAGCAAGCCGTAAAAGGGTTCTACACTCTAAAACTAAGTTCTGCTACGCTTGCGTCAACTACTATGCGCGAAGAAACCCTAAGCTCTGGGGCGTCCTCCGAGGTTTCTATTTTCGACACTGGCTCTACTGCTATTGAATTAGAAAAAATACTTCGCGACCAATTGTCGGCTGTGTTTTCAATTCATAAGCGCGAATACACAATTGGCGAAAGCGATTCGTCTGCCATAAACGGCAACCAAATTCATGCTGGTGTTAGACGCTATTTTGGTGACCGTGCATTAACAGCATTCATTGCCGCCGAGGGTATCTACACTTTTAATTTCAACCACCCTACTCTCGATATAGATTTTGAAGGAGGGCCCGGTTGGGCAATTGGCGCAGGCCTAAACTTTGCACTCAACGAAAGCTTTTCTGTCGAGGCTTCAGTGTTTCATGAGACGATTTGGCCGACATCAAGTTACGCTAGTGGCAACACATCGTTGCCTTCCGATCTTGAACATTCGTTCAACGGAACTATTGGCTACTTGGGCCTTGGCTTTCATTTCTAGAAGGCCGAACTACAGCTCGGCAGATATCATCTCACCGATTTCATCCGTAGCATGCTCGCCCACCTCTAACGAACGAATACGTCCACTAGTTAAAAGGCTTGCAACTGCATTAGAAACCGCAGCACTCGCTGCATCTTCACCAAGATAATCGAGCATCATCGATACAGCATTAATCGTCGCAATCGGGTTAGCAATATTTTTACCAGCCGCCTCAGGAAATGAACCATGCACCGATTCAAAAAGAGAAACATGGCCCGGGCGTAAATTAGCCGAAGCCGCGACACCCATTCCGCCCTGCAACATCGCACCTAAATCAGTAACGATATCACCGAACAAATTAGTGGTCACCGCCACATCAATAGACTCAGGTGATTCAATCATGCGCATACAAGCTGCATCGACATATAAATGCCCGGTAGTCACATCCGGAAACTCTTTAGCTACATCAGCGAACACTCGTGAGTATAAATCTTGAGCACGCACCGCATTGGCCTTATCGATCAAAGTCAAATGCTTACGCGGACGCCCTGCCGCCACCTCAAACGCATATCTAATAATGCGCTCGGTGCCTTTGTAGGTGTAAAGCATCGCTTGCTGCGCCACTTCGTCTTCGGTACCCTTGTTTTCGAACTGCGGTTTTTGCACATAAGCGTCTTCGGTGTTTTCGCGGACGATGACCATGTCGATATCGTCAACCCCCTTACCCTTTAACGGGCAAAACTTTTCGTCGAGTAACTTAATCGGGCGCAAGTTTACCCATAAATCTAAATCCCAGCGCAGCTTACCGATGATACCGCGCTCAATTAAACCAATCGGTGCACGTGGATCACCTATCGCACCCAATAGAATCGCATCACAGGTTTTTACATTTTCGAATGCGTCGTCAGGGAATATTTCTTCAGTGGCCAGCCAATGTCCGGTGCCATAAGGCAGCTCTAACAATTCGACACCAAAGCCAAACTTGTCGGCGCAAGCATTTAGCACGCGCAAACCTTCAGCGACAACTTCAGGGCCAATGCCGTCTCCGGCAACTACTGCGATTTTATGTGTTTTCATTTTGTAGCTAGTGCAAACATACCTTGCTTGTAAGAAACAATGTTGCCCACGAAGGCAGAAGCGGCAACAGTTAGCGGTGAACCCAAGTAAAGTTGCCCAGGTCCGGAACGTCCGGCGAAGTTACGGTTGATGGCACTCACTGTAACCTGTTCGGAGGTTTCAGAAACGCCGTCACCACAACCAATGCATGCGCCACACCCTGGAGGGATTAATTTTACGCCCACCGCGGCGAATACTTTATCCCAGCCCATCTTTTCGACGTAGGCCTGAACATTGTAAGAACCGTATTGAATGTAAAACTCGACACCATCAGCAACTGACAAACCCGCATCAGCGGCCTCTTGGCACACTTGCGCGTAATAAGCAAAGTCATCAACCTTGCCCGCCGTGCATGAACCTCCATAAGCGATATCTATTTTAGTTTCGCCCAACTCGGCAACATCAGCGCCATAAGTAGGATCACCCGGCGTGGCGACCATCGGCTTGATTGCAGACAAATCAATAGTGTGACGTCCGCCAGCATATTCGGCATTATCATCAGGCATCACAAAGTTGGCGCGAATAGCATCGGCGCTCATTTCAGGTCGCGCGCTCATCAACCATTCAGCCAACTTTTCGTCGCCTTCGCAAATACCAGTTCGCGCAGTACATTCAGTCGCCATGTTACACAAAGTCGCGCGCTCATCGACCGACATCGAGGTCATGCCCGCGCCACCGAATTCCATCGAACGATTCAGAGTGTCTTCGCGCTTAGCAAAAGTGTCAAGAATGTGCAGAATCACATCTTTAGCAGTCACTCCGTCACCCATCTCGCCAATCAAATCAAAACGGATAGTCTCTGGCACTTTAACAAAGGTAAAACCAGAGTAAATCAACGCCGCGTATTCAGTCGCGCCCACGCCGTAAGTCAGAGCATTAGATGCCCCGCCCATACATGTATGCGAGTCGGTCGCTTGAATAAAGTCACCCGGCTCGATAAATTCTTCCCGCGCAATTTGATGGCAGATACCAGGGCTTACCCCGTCTTTAGCTTGGTAATCACGCACACCAGTATGTCGCTGAAACTCATTTTGCAAATCGCGCAAAGTTTGAATCTGCGAAACGAAAGGCGCAAAGCGTTTAACCGAATCTGCGTAAAGCAAATGGTCTTCGAATACGCCGAGTTTTTCAGGGTTCTGAACTTTATAATCATCGCCATATTCTGCTCGTAAAAACTCGTGCACTTGAGCAGTAGTAAATTCATGAGAATAACCACCATCGACATTCGCCAATACTGGATCATTCGGCTTAACAAAAGCGCCATCAGCACCAGGATTAAGCATTTTAGCCGCCACCATTTTTTCGGCCATGGTCATGCCGCGCCTACCAGTTTCGTTAGCCGGCAAATTAATTTCGTTAGCCGCCACCTTATTAGAAAACGGAAACAAACCGCCGCTTTCTAGAATAACTTTAGTCACTGCATCGTATTTACCGGTAAACTCGTCAAGCCCAATCGCCTCGCCATTCTGCAAACGGCTTAGCATCAAGTGGTCACCCATTAGCTGACCAAGGTTAATATTGTTGCGCTCGTGAATCGGCGCAAAACTTGCCGCAAACACATAGCGGATACCACTAAAACGTTCGCACTGTGCCGCAGTCTCGCGCGACGAGCCAGTGCCCTTACGATACCCAGAAACAATCGCCTCAAAACCGCCGTCAAGTAATTCGCGCGTATCAATCACCCGCTTACCATTTTCATCAAGTAGTCCAGCATAAGCATCTGTAGCAATATCTTCAGGGCGATGCCGAAAACACACCCACGCTGGAGTCATCACATCGGTATTAATATCATCGAGCAAATCGTCGATCGACAAATCTTCCATGCGCAAATTCAAACCCTCGTGCAGCTGCTTACGAATGAGCTCGAGGTCTTTAGTTAAAAACAGAATTCGCTTAGCGGCCGACAAGCGAATTGATGACGGTGGCCATGATTCAGTCATAGCAGCATTTTACAGCAGCGTCGGCAGCATTAAGGCACAATTACCCAAACCGTGGACGGCAGCATTAAGTCCCAAACTCTTACCCCATATAAACACATAACCCATGCAAACGCCAGCCGCAAGATGCATCGGGTAAAACACGCCAGGTTCGTAAACCGCAAAATGCAGTGCGGCAAACAGCAATGCGCTAAATATCACAGCCGCATGCCTGTTCATCACCCGCAAAAATGCGCCCATTGCAATCACGCGATAAACTCCTTCTTCAACAAAAGGTGAATAAAATACGCGGTTAATAATCACACTAATAATTTCTTCGCTTTCACTGAAAAAATACAAGGCTGCCACTGATAACACTACTAACAAGCTAGCGACCGCTAACCGTTTATTCAGTCATCCGGGCTGTGCATATTCACTAAAAAAGCTCGCCGACAACAACGGCATAACCAAGCGTTGCCAACTTAATGCATAACCATAATGCACTAAAGCCATATCACTGATTACCACCACCACTGCCAGCAGTATCCATAAAGCTGGGCGCCGGTCGAGTTGAGACTTAAATGCGTTCAAGGACATATATTGTTTCAATTTCTGCAGAACCTAATCTATCAATCAACTCACATCTAAACTTGTCGCCACACAGTTCTCGAACTTCTTTTTCTTCAACGGAGAACGGCGGGCCTTCGCGCGCACCTTCTGGATATTCAAAACTAACCAGCAAGCCACGCGCGCCACGCGGTAAAAATGAAGCCAAGTGCGCAAAGTAACGCTCCCGCAATTCAGGAGACAGCGCCACCAAAGCCGCGCGGTCATACCACGCATCAACAGTCGGGTCACTGAACTCAAAAAAGTCGCCACAATGCATCGACAACTTTTCACACTCTGGCAAGTCATCAACGGCTAATTCAGAAGCTTCAACACCAACCACTTCATGCCCTTGTTCAACAAGCCACATCAAATCAAGCGTCTTGCCACACAGTGGTACCAAAACGCGACTGGCAGCATCTATCCCTAGATGCTGCCAGTATTCGATTAAACGCGGATTAACATCACTTAGATGCCATCCTGTGCGGCCGTCGGCCCAACGTTGTTTCCAGTAGTTAACTTGCAATGAGGTTAGCGTTATGCATTACGCTCTATAAGCATAGCAATTCCTTGACCGCCGCCGATACATGCCGACGCCATACCCAAAGACTTACCACTACGCTCGAGCTGGTGCATCAACGTTAAAACCAAACGCGAACCAGTCGCACCAAGCGGATGGCCGATAGAAACCGCGCCACCGTTAACGTTACACTTATCGCGGTCAAGCTCTAACACCTTTTCACATGCCAAATATTGCGCAGAGAACGCTTCGTTAATTTCAACGTAGTCGATATCACCAACCGCAACTCCAGCCTTAGCCGCAGCCTGCTTAATTGATTCAACTGGGCCAATGCCCATGATTTCAGGTTCACAACCGGTAATACCCCAAGAACGAATCTTAGCGCGGACTTTCCAGCCCTCTGCAGCCGCACGCTCTTCAGTAGTAATCAACAACGCAGCCGCACCATCAACAATGCCACTGGCGTTACCTGCAGTGACTGTGCCCTCTTTACCAAACGCAGGGCGCAACTTCGCCAAGCCTTCGAGTGTAGTTTCTGGACGAATATGATCGTCGGTATCAACCACAAATTCTTTGCGGCCACGCTTAACAGTCAGTGGTGCAATTTCTTCGGCAAACAAACCGCCCTTAACCGCCGCCGCACCTAACTCGTGCGAGCGGAAAGCATAGGCATCTTGCTCTTCACGAGTGATGCCATATTTGGTCGCTAAATTTTCGGCAGTTTGCGCCATGAAGAACCCTGAGTAAGGATCCATTAGCGCTTCAAACAACGAGTCTTCGATTTGCGGTGCGCCGCCTAAACGAAAACCTTGACGCGCACCACGAATAATGTGCGGCGCTTGCGACATGTTTTCCATGCCACCTGCAACGACTACTTCGGCATCGCCAGACATAATCATCTGCGCGCCAGAAACAATCGACTGAATGCCAGAACCGCACAAACGATTAACCGTAAGCGCTGGAACTTCATTAGCAATACCTGCTTTCAGACTTGAGTGACGCGCGCCATAAATGGCATCAGCAGAAGTTTGCATCGCATTACCCATTACCACATGATCAACTACAGAAGCGTCAACTCCACCGCGCTCAAGCGTGGCTTTAATTGCATGCGCCCCAAGGTCGTTTGCAGAAACAGTATTGAAAAGGCCGTAGCCGGGAGTGCCGACATATTCGGCCATCGCGGTGCGTGCACCGCTTACGATTACTAATTGTTTTGACATTTAACTATGCGACTATTCGCCGCTGAAATTTGGTTTCCGTTTTTCAAGGAAAGCTTCTGCGCCTTCAACTTGATCTTTAGTAGTGAACAACAAGCCAAACGCATCTGACTCGAGATTTTCGCCTTCGCTTTGCCCTACTTCAAGGCCACGACGAATTACATCGAGTGCGGCATTAACCGCAACCGGCCCACGCTTAGCAATTGTCGACGCCAACTTAGTGGTAACTGCTTTTAAGTCGTCGGCACTGGCCACTTTATTAACTACACCAACACGCATCGCCTCTGCGGCTGAGTACATGTCGCCAGTTAAAACCCATTCGCGAGCCACGCCAGCCGAAGCCAAACGTGAAAGGCGTTGAGTGCCACCGAAGCCAGGAATTAGACCCAAAGTAACTTCTGGCAAACCAAGCATTGCGCCTTCGGCCGCCACGCGCAAGTGACAAGCCATGGCTAACTCTAAGCCGCCACCAAGAGCGAATCCATTAATCATTGCAATAACCGGAACCGGCGCCGCCTCAATCATTGAAAACACTTCTTGACCTGACTGTGATAACGAACGCGCTTCAAGTGCAGACATGCCAACGAATTCTGAAATATCAGCACCTGCAACAAAAGCTTTGTCGCCAGCACCAGTAATCACAATCGCCTTAACATCTTCGTACTCGAACAACTCTGGCAAGCCATCGTTAAGTTCGGAAAGCACTTCGACGTTCAACGCGTTGAGCGCTTTCTCGCGTGAAATCGTTAGCCAAGCGATGCCATTGTCATCGACTTCGAGCTCGAGGCAGTTGAATGTGTCGTCGCTCATGATTAATCCTCAGTGCGAACGACCATGCTTTCAATTACACATGGCTGTGTTGGCTTATCGCCAGGTAAAGTTTGCACAGCAGAAACTGCATCAAGTGCATCTTCGCCAGCCGTCAGCTTGCCAAAAGCAGCGTATTGGTTATCTAAAAATTCTGCGTCGGCATGGCATACAAAAAATTGACAAGAGGCAGAATCCGGCATCTGCGAGCGTGCCATCGAAAGGACACCGCGCTTATGCGAGTAATCTTTGTTGTCAGTAAACTCGCCTTTAATATTACCATTAGGCCCCGACCCCATACCAGTACCGTCAGGGCATCCGCCTTGAATCATGAAACCTGGTATTACGCGGTGAAAAGTTTTACCGTTGTAGAAGCCATCGTTGACGTACTTCAAAAAGTTTTCGACAGTTGCCGGTGCGATGTGTGGCCAGAACTCGAAAGTCATGGTGCCAACGGTGTTGCCATCGACTGAAACAGTCATGTCAACTAATGTTTGTGTGGTTGATGTCATTATTATTACTCGTAACGTTTGATGATGTGCCAGCCGAATGGGCTGTCTGTTTTGCTGTAGTTTGAAATGCCGACTTCTCCTACATTTAATTTGAAACCAATGTTGCCGAATCCCGGAACCATTTGTCCACGCGGAACCCATTGGACCTTCGCTAAGCGCGACCGCAAAGGGGCCACGGATTTTTCGAATTCGGCTTGCGCTTCTCCTAGAGTTATCTCTTTAGCATTGATTCTTTCCCTTAACGCTTCTTGCAACAGCTTGGCCTCTTGTTCAATTGCGGCAGTAGCTTCCTCTGATTCGGCATTTCGACGACCACTATTCAGCATTGAATATGTGCCACGCGGGGTAATAGTTTTGCCTCCGGGGTCATCAGTAAACTCTTCGACTAGCTTGCCAAAGTCTTCGCCGTCTTGTGCGCGCTTAAGAACTTCAGCAGCCAAAGCTTCGGCCTCTTCTTGCGTACGAGTAGCAGCTGTGCGTGTCCCCTTAAATGAAATCAAAACATGCTGAATACGAATTGCCTCTGGTTCATCACCGATATCCGGCAATGGGCGACGCACAATTTCGTCGAATTGTGGCACTGCTCCCTCAACAACGCGACATGTTTTAACCATAGCCTTTTGAGTCGGGCTAGATGGTTCGCCACTCATCGGGTTCTTGACGCACTTGATATTTGCAATTTTCTCAAGCACTGCAACTCCATTAACCATGATACCGAAAGAAGAATACTTGCCATCTAAATTTTTCACAGAAGGGTTGTAGGAGTCGGTAATGACAAAATATTGTGAAGAAGCAGAGTTCGGATCGCCGCCGCGAGCCATTGACAGTACTCCGTAACGGTGAGCACGTGTTTTCTCATTAGAAAACTCTGCCTGAATACTGCCATGAATGCCTTTGCCTGCGCCCGTGTTGTCTGACGAACCACCTTGAATCATAAAGTCGCGTAAAATACGATGATACTTCCGATTGTCGTACAAACCTTCGTCGGCATAACGCAAAAAGTTACGCACATGAATCGGTGCAGCTTCTACCCACAATTCAAATGTCATCGTGCCGATAGCTTCTCCATCAATTTCACAATCCATTTCAATGTAGTAGTTTTTTAACTGCTCGTCACTAACGATAGTTGCGTCTTCGAAGCGATGACTGCCCTTTTTACTAGCAGGCGCTGGATTTTGATCCACGACAACAGGCGGCAAAGTGCGGCCATCATCTTGAGCAACAAGAAGATCAGTAGTAGGAGCATCGTCGCATGCTAAAAACAGCAACGGAGAAATTATCAGGCTTAAGATTTTCATTTTATTAATTTAAATGCGCCAGTGATACCAAGACCACCGCTAACACAAAGTGAAGCAAGACCCATATCGACCTTGCGGCGCTGCATCTCGTGCAACAAAGTAACTACGATTCGCGCACCAGTACAACCAATAGGATGACCAAGAGCAATCGCACCACCGTTTACGTTTAACAAGGACCTATCAATAGGCATTTCTTGCAAACATGAAATCGCCTGCGCGGCGAAGGCCTCGTTTAATTCAAACAAGCCGAAGTCGTCAAATGACCAACTGTTGCGCTCAAACAAATGTGCAGTCGCCGGCACTGGACCTAAACCCATTCTCTTAGGATCGGTACCCGCAGTTTGGCAATCTACAAATTCGGCCATCGGCGTAATGCCACGGCGTTCAGCCTCGTCAGCTGCCATCATCACCAACACCGCCGCTCCATCAGTAATACCCGAAGCATTACCCGGCGTAACAGTGCCGTTTTCTTCGGCAAACACACCCGGCAATTTCGCCAGACCTTCAAGAGTAGTTTGCGGACGCATGTGCTCATCGCGATCAACCACGATATCGCCCTTACGTGACTTAACCGTAACCGCGGCAATCTGTGAATCAAAATAGCCGTTCGCCCATGCTGACTCAGCTTTTTTCTGCGAATCCAAGGCAAATTCATCTTGCTCGGTGCGCGATATATTGCGCTCAGTTGCCAACAATTCGGCAGTGGCACCCATCAACATATCAGACAGTGGGCACAAAAAGCCGTCACGGTACATGCCATCGACGATTTTCGCATCGCCCAAACGATAGCCATCACGCATACGGTCGAGCATGTGAGGCACCATCGACATGTTTTCCATTCCGCCAGCCACAGCAATCTTTACCCGACCAAGGCGGATGTCGTCCGCGGCCTGTTGCATGGTTTTTAGCCCTGAAGCACAAGCCATGTTGGTTGTAAACGCTGTCGATGCCTCAGGCACACCACTATGCCAAGCCACTTGCCGCGCCGGGTTTGGACGCGCTCCGGCCTGCCGCGCCATGCCTAAAATCACCGTATCTACATCCTGTGGCGACAGTCCTGCCTCAGACAAGGCGTGTTTCGTCGCAAATGTAGCCAACTCTGTGGCTGGTACGTTGTTAAAGCTGCCGCCGAAGCGTCCGATTGGAGTTCGAACAGCGCTAACTATGACAATGGGTGATTCTGACATTTCGGCTTAACATGATAACTAAACTGCGCCGATAGAGAGTAAAATATTCGCCCCTCAAGGCATGACTGCCATTAAAACAATGAGTGAAGCACCACAAAATTCATCACTTGCGCAACAGCTCGAAGACGCCTTCGGCTTGCGCGACCTCGAATACCGCCACAATCTCAGTAAAGAAGAGCTTTTCCACGAAGCGATTGCTAACGATCGGGGGCGCGTCAGCCTCGATGGCGACGACAATGCGCAAAAAGCCTTCGCCACCAAGCTTGGCGTAAATGGTCCACTGGTTTATTACACTGACCCGACATGTACAGGGCGCCCGGTAAAAGACACATTTGGTGTTGCTTGGCCAGAGCTCGACGAAAAAGTTTGGTGGAAGCCAGATTTCCAAAAGTTTAACCCTGAAAAATTCGAGGCTTTAACTGCACGCGTTGTCGAACACCTTAACCAACGCGGCAAGCACCTTTACGTTAAAGATGTTTACGCTGGCGCCGATCCTTCATACGCCCGGCCTTACCGTTTGGTTTCTGAATACGCGACGCACAGTTTCTTCTGCCACAACATGTTCATGCACGGCATCGAAGGCGTCAGCGACGAAGATGCAAAACGTTGGACAATGCTTAACGTTCCTTCATTTCACTGCGACCCAGAACGCGACGGCACTGACGGCACGCGCCTCGCTTGCCTCGACTTCAAAAACAAAGTTGTACTAGTGCTTGGCCGCGCTGATTACTGTGGTGTAGTTAAGAAATCAATGTTCACCGTTATGAATTACCTCCTCCCAGAAATGGGTGAAATGGGCATGCACTGCTCAGCAAACGTTGGCCCTGACGGTGACGGCGCTATCCTATTCGGCCTCTCTGGCACAGGTAAAACCACACTTTCAGCCGATGCTAACCGCGAGCTAATCGGCGACGACGAGCACGCATGGACAGGTATTGGTGTGTCCAACCTCGAAGGTGGATGTTACGCGAAGTTAATCGATCTGAATAAAGATGACGAGCCCGTCATTGCCGCAGCCATGTCAATGCCAGGTACGATAATTGAAAACGTACCGCCGTTGCCAGGTAAAGAAATGAGCGAATGCGATCCGCAAGAACTTGACTTAACTGACGATTCGGTTACTGAAAATACGCGCTTCTCTTACCCGCTTGAAGCGAATCCAAATGTTGCTGAAGGTGCAAAGGGGCCACACCCGCAAACCATTGTGTTGCTAACTGCCGATGCTTTTGGTGTGCTGCCTCCGGTTTCAATTTTAACTCCAAAAGAAGTTATGTATCACTTCGTCTCTGGTTTTACTGCAAAGTTGGCTGGCACCGAGGTTGGCATCACTGAGCCAGTTGCCGCGTTTAGTGCTTGTTATGGTGCGCCTTTCATGTCGCAGTACCCATCGGTTTACGCGCGCTTGCTCGCTGAGAAAATGGAACAGCACGAAACCCGTTGTATCCTGCTAAACACTGGTTGGGGTGGCGGCGCTTATGGCGTCGGCAAACGAATTAGTATCGGCCACACTCGCGCCCTACTCGACGCGGCGCTTTACGGCAAGCTAGACAATGTGCCTACCGAGCAGCACCCAATTCTGGGGCTGAGCATGCCGACAGAGTGCCCTGGTGTCCCTAGCGAGATTTTAAATCCTCGCAACACCTGGCAAGACAAAGAGGCATACGACATAGCGGCAAACAAGCTAGTTGCAATGTTTCAAGAGAACTACAGGAAAAAGAATTTTGCGGAACTGGGCATCGACCCTGTAATGTAGATGTTCTAGGCTATGTTTATGCTCAGCGTACCCCGAATCACATCACTAAGGCTTCTCTGCCTTGTGGCGTGCGCGAAGGTATTCACTAGCTGCGCAGTGCCGGCGGTCTATGTAGAGAATGAGGAAGCGGCTGTAGAGAATGAGATTACTGGCTATAATGCCAACAATGTTATTATCCCGTTGTGAGTTGGCTGACCGGGTGAGGGTGCCCCCGTGCGGGGTGCAGGAGACTCACAAGCCAAGCCCAACATTCTCACTTCACGCTGGGTAATAGATAACAACTCCCCGCGTTCAGCGCTCGAGTTTTCTTATACTCGACAAATATTACCGACGCTAAACGTTGGAGTTGAATACAAGCCCGCCAGTGAACGCTATTCACCCGTGGCCAACTGGCGCTTCCTTGAAGCAGACGGATGGCAACCCGCAATGGCTATTGGAACTAGCTCTGCTTGGCCATCATCAAAAGTCAGCGGCAATGCACATTCGCTGACCATTGCTAACTCTCTTGGCTATGATATGAGTGCCTATATTGCTGCAAGCTATGCACCAGATAATGACTCGTGGTATATGCCCTTTGGATTGAATTATTATATCAACGACAGCTGGTCGAGCCGCATTATGTATGACGGTGACAACTATCATCCGATTGTCACCTACAAAACCGAAAACCTCCGTACTAGCTTCATCTTACTTGATAGCAAATCGCCAACGGTGTCGGTTTCGTTTAGCTTTTAACTAAACGACTACACCACGAAAAAAGATTCTCCCCCCGTTGCGGGAGGGAGAATCTAGAACTATCTCAGACTAATTACAGAACTGTTTCTGCTAGCGAGTTAGTAAGAACACCGTTATTCAGACCCTGCGTGTAAAGAGTAACGCCAGAAGCATTACCTGGAACAGTTACTGTAAGTGATGCATCACCATTTGCGTTTGCAGATATAGTTGCAAGCGTATTGATTGGTGGAGTCATGTCAACAATACCGAATGCGGTATTAATAGGACCTGCGCCTGAAAGCGAGTAACCAAGACGTATGTTTGAGTTAGGAGCTGCGCCTGTAACAGTAAATGTACAAGGTGAACCTGCAGTCATTGTACTAACGGCGTAAGTTAATCCGCCACCACCGCCGCCACCTGCTTGATCGTCGATTGCAAAATTATCTACCCAGATTTCATGAGCCCAATCACCCGAGAAGTGAATAGCAAGCATCATGCCGGTATGTCCAGCATGTCCTGAAATATCGATATCACGTGTCAGAACTACATCTTCATCTGCGACAGAAATGTCGTCAGTCCATAAAACCATCCAAGTGACTCCACCATCGTGGGATGCTTCAAGAGTAGTAACACCATTGCCGGATGAAGGGTTTGAGTGGGCCATGTATGCCACATAGTTTGTTTCAATGTCCATGTGGACATACGCTTCAGTCATGCCCGTTAAGTCAAACAGTGGAGTGACAAGCAGATTTTCAGCTTGACCATCTGCAGAGCCGCCATCGCCGTGCCATGCTCGGCCGAGACCGTCGCTGTTCCATGGCTCACTAAACATCGTGTTGCCGTTAAGGTTTTGTGTAGTCCAACCAGCCGGAGGCACTACGTTAGTGTCAAAGTCTTCTGTTAAGACTGTTGTTTGAGCGCTTAGTACGCCCACGCAGCAAGTTGCTGCAATTAAGGAAAGTAAAGATTTCATGGGGAAAGGTTTAAAGAGAAAGAGGGATGGCCGGAATGGCCTTATTAGCCACTATATAGCCGTCTTCTCAACAAAGTGGGGCTAATAAAAAAAAGATTCTCCCCCCGTTGTGGGAGGGAGAATCTAGAACTATCTCAGACTAATTACAGAACTGTTTCTGCTAGCGAGTTAGTAAGAACGCCGTTATTTAGGCCTTGTGTGTAAAGAGTAACACCAGAAGCGTTAGCCGGTACAGTTACTGTCAGTGATGCATCACCGTTTGCGTCTGCAGCTAGAACAGCAAGCGTCGTAATCGGTGGAGTCATGTCAACAATACCGTATGCGGTATTGATAGGACCTGCGCCTGAAAGCGAGTAACCAAGACGTACGTTTGAGTTAGCGTCTGCGCCTGTAATAGTGAATGTTACAGGTGAACCTGCAGTCATTGCACCAATAGCGTAAGTTAATCCGCCGCCTCCAGCACCTGAGTCGTTGTCAACCACAACATTGTCGATTGTGCTGTTGTGAGCATAATCACCGACGTAGTGGAATCCTACCATCACACTAGCTTGACCAGCATATGCTGAAAGATCTACTGTGTCATCAGCGTTGTTCAAGCCAAGGTCAGACCAAACAACGGTAAAAGTAGCTCCGCCGTCTGTTGATACGTCTACACTTTGAGAATCAAGGTATGAGATATATCCCATGTACGTGTTGAAGTGAAGACCAACTTCAGTCTCTCCACTTAAGTCCATTGCAGGTGTTGCAAGGATGTCATCACACATGCCTACGCCATACTCGTCAGCATGATAAGCCTTACCAGTACTTGCAACCCAACCAGCTGATAAAGAGCCGTTTAAGTTTTGAGTTGACCAACCTGCAGGAGGCACAATGCCAGCGTTGAAGTCTTCTGACAAGATTGAAGGAGGGCCTGTGGTAGCTCCGTCATCATCGTCAACTACAACATCATCAAGATTGCTGTTGTGAGCGTAATCACCGACGTAGTGGAATCCTACCATGACACTAGCTTGACCAGCATATGCTGAAATATCTATTGTTTCATCAGGATTGTTATAGCCAAGATCAGACCATACAACGGTCCAAGTAGCTCCACCATCTGTAGATACGTCTAGAGTTTGAGCGTCAAGGTATGAGATATACCCCATGAAAGTGGTGAAGTGGACATAAGCCTCAGCAAGGCCAGACAAGTCCATTGCAGGTGTTGCAAGGATGTCATCACACATGCCTACGCCATACTCGTCAGCATGATAAGCCTTACCGTTTAGGTCAGAGACCCAACCAGCAGCTGTAGATGCGTTTAGGTTTTGTGTTGACCAACCAGCAGGTGGCACTACGTTAGCGTCAAAGTCTTCCGACAAGACCGTAGTCGTTTGAGCGCTAAGAGCGCCAATGCAGCAAATTGCTGCGAAAAGAGAAAGGAATGATTTCATTAAATCGATTTTGGGGTTTAAGTTAATTTGGGGATTGCACATTAACCTAAGCAATTGATTTCTTTGGAAAATGCCATTTGGATAACTATACTAGAAAATTGCTATTTTAGGCGGATATTCTCAAAAAAAATTAGTCCTCTCTGCGTATATCGCCCTAAGTCGTTACTTTATATACCATTTAGGCAATCAGCTCTCACGACTCATCTGCATAAATTCGAGCGCTAAAACGACTGATTTCTAGTAGCCCGGAGTGCCGTTCCCGGCTGATGCTTGCCAACTCGATGCAAGAGTGTTATCAAGATATGGGTCAATCAATTCTAAAGTCGGGCCTTGCCCATCTGGTTCAGTTGGCCAAGGAGCTACGTCATCGTAAGCCACACTATCGTATAGCAGTCCTGTCACATCAAACAAACGGACTGAGTCGCCACCTTTGCCAAAACCGAAACCCAAATCACCAATTGCCGCAACCGTAGGAAATAATGTTTGGAACACAGCAAGATCTTCGCAAACAACAAGATGACCATGTGCAGGGATCACAGTGCCTGTAGTAAAGTAATAATGGTGTGTGTCATTATCATCGCGCAACTCGTACCCATCTAAAACGAAATCGACGTCACCTGGGTTATGTAGTTCTATCCAATCACCTGGGTCAAATGCTGTATCAGAATTGTAATTAATTTCGTTAATAACAGCATCAGCAGGGATTTGTGCTACTCTAAAAATTGCGCCGACCGCTCTGTTAGTTGGAGGTATTTCAATAGTCGGAAGTTGCGGCAAACTAGAATCCGACCAACGCTCGAACTCATAGCCTGGCTCAGCAACAGCAGTAATCATAACTGGCACGCTGTTCCAATAAGGTATAGTCGCTCGCTCGCTAACACTTATTGCAGCAAGCTTTACACTTCCTGCAGCTGTAGGCCAAGCGCCTGTAGTTAATGTCCAAGCCGGGCCGCTGAGGCCGAAGTGGGCTTTAACATGCGCCCGCGCATGCGGCACACGATCACGTAAAAAATAACGAATGTCGTAAAGCTCGGGTATCCAAGTTGATGTTGAGCCACCCCATCTTGTAAAAGAGTCGTAAACTTCAGGGTAGATGCCTCGTGCGATGTTGCGCAAAGTTGAGAAAGTAAACGAGTAATCAAATATTGTCGCTAGGTATTCAGCATATCTATTCAAGAACAGCTGTTCAAATTCGGGTGATTGAAGCAAATCATTAAACAAGTCAGTAGCAGTGAATCCGCCCGACAAAGCCAATGCAAGTTTGTCGAATGAAGCATCCAGCCCCCAATTCCCCACGCCGCCATCACAATCGTAAAACAGGAAACGCCACTTACCGCTTAACTCTCGAGAGCGCCAATATTTAACATTGTTGTGGGGCCAATCTTGGTTATTCATAAACACTTCAGCAATGATGTAGTCAGCAAAGCTTTCTACATCAATTCGCGACTTCACCGCTTGGTAAGCAATTGGATCACTTAATGGGTTGGTTGAAATGTAATCTAACAACTCAAACCATATCGAGTTATCACCTTCGTGTGTTCCCCATCCCGACAATTCAAGTAAATCGATGTTGTCTTCATCGACAAAGTGATTTCCGCGAGTGTAAAACTTGTCCATGCGCTCACGAATATTGTGCAAGCCCCAGTATTCGCCATTAATATAAACTACAGAGGGTTGATATCCTTGAACATCTAAGTCAGCTTCTTGCAAAAGTGTGTGGGCAAGCCCATCGCGAATAAAGGAGTGCTTCCAGTCTTGGCCTGAATTGCGCAAAAGAAGCCTGTTGTAGACACTTGGCTTGCCATCACCAAAAAATGGGATCGGAATTTCGCTCTCTCCATAAGCGCCGCGCAGCACGATTGCTAAAGTTTTCTGAGCGTTACTGCGAGTAGCTCCACCATGTATTTTTGCACCTACGTCAGAGCCAAACATTTTAGTGCCATCGACGTCAAACAACTCGACATGAAAGGGCTGTTCCAAATCGGCTTGGAAGTTCGAGTAAATCCCTTCATTGGGATCCCTCATGTAGTAAGGGTCAGTAACTATTGACCAAACCTTCATATCGTGTTGCAATCCAAACAAAAATGAAGCCGTTGCCGTCCGTGATGGCCACCATCCGCCAACAAAGGCGGTTGCGCGCACACCAACAACAGGATTTACACCAGCGGATACATCAAATGGTCCGGTGTAAAGATAGCTCGCAGCACCGTTTTCTAAGGGTTCAGAGCCGTCTATGGTGTACCAAAGGTCTGCGCCTGGAGTTGGGCAAGTCAATGTAACGGTCTGAGATCCGCCGCCAAGAGCCGCACCGTTTGGAACAATCAAGACTTCCTCAACGACGTCTGCCATACCTGTCAACGAATTCGCTACACCCGGAGTGGCTTCATGGAAAACCACTAAATTATTCGACATATCAAAGCCATAAGTTTGGTCGGCCCACAGCCCTGGATAGGAAAATGTACTTAAAACAGCTCCGCTGGAATCCGACAGCACGACTTCCTCTCCGCCCGCTTTGAGATTAAAGCTAGCATGTAAATCACTACCTTCAGAGAAATCAATAAAAGCGCTTGGCGTTCCTGGCACGGCAGTGTGCTTTTTACCAATCGACAAAAATGGCGTCAGGCTAAGAGTGCCGTCATTTGCGGTACTATGCACCTCGACGGTTAAGACATTAACACCTTCAACTAAAACTTGCTTAGCATTCTCAACCCGGAAAGCTTCTGGATCACCTCCCCACTGCAAGCGTCCTGTATGCTGCGATGGAGCATCAGATAACCACTGCGGGTCTACTCCGTAAATACCCAAGTTGTTTCGCGCGACTTCAACACCGTTTATGTGTGCGGCGAACCCATCGTCGTAATCGACGTGAAAACGCAATTGCTCGAGATCAGCAATGTCTTGCGCGGTCAAGACAAATTCTACGCGTAAAGCTACTCGTTGGCTTAGAACGGTAGTAGCGATGTGTGAATATCCTTGCCCAAGCGGTGAAGCTCCTAACTGCCAAGTGCTAGCGTCATAGCTAGTTTCACGCCAATCGCTAGCAGGTGAAGCGATTGCAGAGTAATACTGAACTTGGGCGCCATAGTCTATTAGAGTGTCCCAATTCAGATTATTGCCAATGTCACGGCCCGAAGCCCACACCAACAGATAATCACCAGCAGCAAGGTCAACATCTCCAAATACAAATTTGTCTGGCTTTAAAACATTGTCACTGAGCATGTACCCAGCCAAATTAACCGTGCTCGAACCCGAGTTATGCAGTTCTATCCAATCACTGCCTTGCTCAAAGTCATCAACAGCTGATTTTACGTTAGCAGGGCATACTTCACTAACCACCACCTGCGCGAAAATCGGTGCAGAAAGTGCGTAAAGTGCAATCACTATTAAAAAACGCATGGTCAAGGATACTACATTATTAAGAACCTGTGAAACAATGTGTGAGATTCCTTTCACATTTACCAACTGTCCTGCTCTACTCGACATGCAGAGGTCACCACAACCTGAGGGCAACTCTTTGGCTGAAGCGTGAGTGTTGCAGCAGTTAGATTTTGTCGCCGAGTAACACTTTCACCACGGGGTTTTCGCCAAAAGCATACCCAAAGTGAAAGAAGTCTGGAATGTTCAAAAACAGCAAGTCGGCATCATGGCCAATTTTGATACGCCCTTTCGACTCACCCATGCCAAGGCTATCGGCAGCACCGGCAGTTACACCATGAATTGCTTCTTGCGCCGACATACATAAGCGCACTCGAGCAAAGTGAGCTGCCTCGCTTAATGAAGGTGTATAACTTGAGCCCGGGTTGAAGTCAGTCGCAACAAAATACTTAACACCTGCCTTTATCATCTTTCTCGCCGGGGCATCAGTTTTCTGTCGCAAAAAGTGAGGCACTGTAGGCAGCAATCCCGCACAAGTTTTTTCACTCATTGCCAGACATTCAAGCCCCGCATCAGATAATTCTTCGAGGTGATCAACGCTTTGCGCACCAAATTCGCAAGCCAACTCTACTCCGCCTAGGTTGTTGAATTGATCGGCATGCACGCGCAACTCAAACCCTAAATTGACTGCAGCTTGACAGTATTGACGTGCTTGTTCTAAGTCAAAAGCGCCATCTTCAATAAATATGTCAGCGGCCCGTGCAATGCCCTGTTCTTTTACGGCTGGCAACATCTCTTCACAGAGAAGGTCTACATATTTTTGCGGATCATCGCGATATTCAAGCGGAATCATATGCGCACCCAAAAATGTTGGCACTACTGTTATCCCTGCGCGTTCGCCACCTTGCTTGATTGCCTCGAGAGATTTCAACTCGGATTCGACTGACAGCCCATAACCTGACTTCGCTTCGCAGGTTGTAGTGCCATGCTTTAACATTCGCTTAAAATTCAACGTGCAAATAGCAATCATATGGTCAAGGCTTGCATCACGCACATGCGCCACACTCGACAAAATACCGCCGCCGCGCTTAGCAATTTCTAGATAATCAGCACCTTCAGCCCGCCAATCAAATTCTTCGGCGCGACCAGTAGCAAAAGCAGGGTGAGTGTGTGCGTCAACGAAACCGGGAGTAATCAGCAGTCCTTGCGCGTCAAGCTCGGTTTCGGCTTGCCACTTTTCGCGCAGCGCCTCGGTAAAACCAACATCACATATTTTACCATCGGCAATTGCAAGCGCCTCGGCACCTGAATGACCCCAAATGGCTCCGGTGTTGTGCACAATCATCTGGCAATTGTCCTTCATCACTACATTGTAGTATGATAGAGATGTGTTAGCCATACCCATCCTGTTGTTGATGCTCGGCGCTCTTCTCGGCGGACTACGTTGCTTATTACAAGCCGCCGGCTCAAAGCATCCAACAAACCTACTCGACGACGCCATCCGCGCGCGTTTGGCTGCCGAGCTTGAGCGCCGCCCTAATTTAGCGCGGGCTAGCGGTTTGGCGCGCATAATTCTTGTAGCCGCCTCGGCAGTTATCTTTGCTAAATTACTGCAAGACACTGAGACTGCGACATCGCGTGTCCTTATCACCGTCGCCATAACTTTATGCGCCGGACTATTGCTCGAAGGTGTGCCGTCCTTAGTACTACGCAACCGCGGACGCCATCTAGTACTTTTATTCCTGCCACTTGCGCGAGTTTGCGAATTAGGCATGCGCCCCCTAACTCTGCTGATTGAAAAAGCATTGCATGCCCTCGACGCCGACGTCATCGATGATGAAGACATGCTTTCTGAATCAGAGCAACGCATGATTGGTCGGGTGTTTGAGCTAGGAGAAGCCGATGCGGCTAAGGCAATGACTCCCCGCACCGAATTAACTGCTGTTGAAAATACCGCGACATTGCTAGAGTGCCTCGAAGTTATGAACCACGCCGGTCACTCGCGCATCCCGGTTTATGGAGAAAACCTTGATGATATTTTGGGTATCGCTTACTTAAAAGACATCATGACTTTAATGACCAGTGGTAATGACTTAAGCAAATGCCTTATCAGCGATCATCTCCGGCATTCATACTTTATTCCTGAGACCAAATCGGTCAGCGAGCTCCTCGATGAAATGCGTAGCAAGCGAGTGCACTTAGCAATTGCGGTTGACGAGTATGGTGGCACTGCTGGCGTAATTTCAATCGAAGATATTCTTGAAGAAATCGTTGGTGAAATTCAAGATGAACACGACGAGCAAGAAGAGCAAGCTCAGGTAGTGCATGTAAATGAAAACAAATTGTTAGTGGAAGGCAAAATGGCATTGTCCGATTTAAACGAATTGCTTAACTCTAATCTTCCGCACGACGAAGACTATGACACTATTGCCGGTTTGCTATTTGACAGACTCGGACACATTCCTACTCATGGCGAAGAGCTGGTTCTTGACGACATCACTATGCGAGTTTTGCAAGCAGACGAGCGTCGCATCCTGCAGATAGAAATCACCGTCGCCGGCAACGATGCTGAATAAATTATCTAGCGCGGCAATCGTACTAAGGCGTTGGCCCTATTCCGAATCGTCACTAGTGTTTCGCGCCCTTACCCCCAAGCTCGGCACTATCTCCATTTTGGCAAAAGGTGTTCATAAATTGAAGAGTGGCAAAATCGGAGTTATCGACACATGGGCGCTAGTCGATATTGATGTTAGTCGGCGTCCCAAGGCAGAAATGTTTAACCTGACTGAGTGTAAGCTTTTAGATCGCATGAGTGGCTTGAGCGATGATGTCCAGCGCCTAAATGTGGCGGGTATTCTTGCCGAATTGGCTGAAACCGCATCGCCGGCTGGACAGCAATCTACTGATGTTTTTCTATGGCTACAACAATGGCTGCAACGGCTCTCTGAAGGCGATAACTACCGAATGGTTTTATGTCGCTCCACTCTAGAGATATTGGACATCTTAGGGATGTCATTAGTGTTGCCAAAGGAACTCGCCCACGAGAAATACTGGTTTTCACCCGCAGATGGTGGGTGCATTATAGATTCTAGTGCCCCGCGCCCCGATCAGTCCGCGCGTAGGGCTTCAGCTAGTGAAATTTCGAGCTTGCAGAAGATTAGCCAAGCAGACAATACAAATCTGCCTTATGACTTGGGCAATTTGCCGGCTTGCATTACACTATTAGGCGATTTTCTACACTACCACCTAGAGCGTTTGCCCAAGGCGTGGCAAATGTACATAAAATCCGAATCCGCCAAACAACGATGAAGATTAAAACCTTACTTATATGCTTGCTCACGAGTCTAACTGCTTCGTGTGCTATGACTTATCTGCAACACAACTCTACTCAATTGCAGCCGGCTCTGACGGCCTTCGAAGCTGGCAATTATGACGAGTGCGATGATTTGCTTTCGGTCTATGACACAGAAGACTTCATACTCGGCGCGCAACATGAATTTTCATACTTACGCGGAATGTGCTCTTACCATCTCGGCAAAAGCAGCTTGGCAATTTATTTCTTGTCCGACTATCTAGAACTACCCGGTGCGGTGCCAGCCAAAATGCGCGTTGCAGAACAAATCTTGCTTGACTACGCCGATTCTTATATTAGCGGAGAAATAAAAGTCCTCTGGCTTTTTTCCAGCCCAGGAAATGGCTTCGACATTCTTGAAACCTTAGCCATTTTTGGCACTTCAATCGACGTTCAAGCGCAATCCATTGCTCGGCTTGCCGAGCACTACCTCGATATTGGGCGCATCAGACTCGCTGAGCCTTACTATTCGATGCTCCTTAACCCGCGCTTCGCTTCACTTGGATGGGCAGATCGCGCTTCATTTCGTTTCGCGGAATGTCGTTACTTGTTACTTCGCGAAGGCAAATCTGACGAGCAATCGATCATGTACGCTTATAACTCAACGCAAGCATATCTAAGCAACTTTCCTGGTGGCTTAAACCGTGTAGATGCGCAGATCATTGCCGACGATTGCGTAACTCGGTTAGCGAAATTGCACTTTACGATTGGCGAGTACTATCAAACCATTGGTAATGAACTCGGCGCAGTGCATCACTTTAAACTTGCAAGCGGTCAAGAGTCTCAAGGAGTATCTGTTTTTAGTAGCATTATTCCCCGCGACAACAGTGTTGCTAAGCTAGCCTCTGAACAACTAGACACTTATGCAAATTAAAATTCTAGCACTAATTATCGTCTGCCTATTTTTTACAAATAGCTGTGGGTATCAATTAGTGCGTGGCGACATCGCTTCTGATTTGCGTTTTGCCGTCCCTACCGCCAGCAATGCAAGTGAATTTGTTGGTATCGAGGCCGAGTTAACTCAATCTACTCGTCAGCAACTTCACTCTATGATTGGCGCTCAATTGAATTCCCGCTCAAGTGATTACGCTCTGAATTTGTCAATTACTAAAGCGCGGCGGGCAGCGCGAGTTTGGTCACGCAGCGGTGGAGCCAACATGGGCACCATTGCCTTGACTGTCAATTATAAATTAGTAAGCATCCACGATGGCAGCTCTGTCTTAGACCAAAGCGTCTCTCGTAACCAAGAATTTTTGTTCAGCAACAACGAAAACACCAACCATGCCTTTAGCGAAGCAATTGCCGATATTGCTCAGCAAATTGTGCTCGAAATAGCCGAGCACCTGACAACCATTAATTGATGTCACAAGATCAACAACCTAACCAGCCTGGCGATAGCAAAAAAACGCCACCAAACAAATCGGGTATTTTCATCCTGATTTTTCTCGCAGCACTAATTGCCCTTGCCATCTTTGGTAGCGACCCCGCTGCAAAAAATCTTACCCGCGATGCCCTGATTGGCAATCTTTATACAGGCCAAGTTAAAAGCATTTCAGCTAGCGCCGACGGCAGCACTTACGAAGTAGAGTTAAATACTGGCGAAAAAGGCCGCAAATACACTGTCTCTGTTCCTGACGCCCGAATTGATTATAAACAGCTAAGCGAAATGCTAGCCAAGAGCAGCAACATGGATGCTGCAATTGGCATAGATAATTTTGTCGAACAAGTTAACGCCGGTTCAATTACTCCTTTGCATGGCTATCCGTTACGCATTACGCAATTAACAAACTCTGAGCAAGTCGACGGACCAACTGAAACGAAGCAGCGATTTTTTACCGAATACATGACCCACTCCGGTCTCGTGTATTGCGAAGTCGAATCTGATTCGACTACCGACTCGGCCATTGATATGGTCAAACTAGGCGAAGCCTTTAAGTTTGCGGGCGCTGCAATCGAAGACGGAGTTTCCTTAAATCTGCCGCACGGTCTAACGACTAAAACCACCAGTGGCTTCAGCACTTTCTTCTTCAGCTTCGGGCCAATTCTGCTGTTCATGTTGCTGTTCTACTTCATCTTTATGCGCCAACGCGGCGGCCAAGGTGGAATGATGGGCTTCCCGAAATCTCGCGCTACTCTTTACAACAAAGAGAATCGCACTGGTGTCACCTTCGCCGACGTGGCTGGGGTAGACGAAGCGAAAGAAGAGGTCTCCGAAATTACCGAATTTTTACGCAACCCCGGAAAGTTCACCTCCCTTGGTGGGCGCCTTCCTCGTGGCGTACTCCTTGTGGGCCCTCCAGGCACCGGTAAAACTTTGTTGGCCAAAGCGATTGCCGGCGAAGCTGATGTACCATTCATCAGCATTAGTGGCTCTGACTTTGTCGAGATGTTTGTCGGTGTTGGCGCAAGCCGCGTGCGTGATTTGTTTGAGCAAGCCCGCAAAGAATCGCCATGCATTATTTTCCTAGATGAAATTGATGCCGTCGGTCGCAAACGAGGTCAAGGAACTGGCGGTGGAAACGATGAGCGCGAACAAACCCTAAACGCCATCCTGGTAGAAATGGACGGCTTCGGCTCTGACGAAAGAATAATTGTTATCGCCGCAACCAACCGTGCTGATGTTCTCGATCACGCACTGTTACGCCCCGGCCGCTTCGACCGACAAGTAACAGTTGATTTGCCTGACGTCAAAGGACGCGAAGCTATTCTCGACGTGCATGCAAACTTGATTAAATTGCACCCAGATACTTGCCTACGAGATTTGGCAAAAGGTACTCCTGGGTTCTCCGGAGCAGAACTTGCTGCCCTCTTAAATGAAGCTGCGATTATCGCCGCCATGGCAGGACACATGCACGTCTCCCAGGCTGACCTTGAAGAGGCGCGTGATAAAGTTCGCTTTGGGCGGCAGAAAAAATCGCACGCCATGGATGAAACAGATTTGCGCGAGACGGCAATTCACGAAGCTGGTCACGCAGTGGTCAGCTACTTCATGGAACATTCTGATCCCGTACATAAAATCACTATTATTCCTCGCGGGCAGGCACTAGGAGCAACTTTCTTTTTACCTGAAAAAGATCACTACAACTGGTCGAAGAAGCAGCTATTAGATGAAATATGTGTGCTTTTCGGTGGTTACGCTGCTGAGCAACCATTTTTGAATGACACCTCTGCCGGAGTTTCAAATGACTTGCAGCGTGCAACCAACTTAGCGCATACCATGGTGAGACGCTTCGGCATGAGTGCCTTGGGCCCTATCAACCTTGATTTACAACAAAACGAATGGGGAATGCGTGAAAAAATGTACTCCGAAAAAACTGCGCAATTAATCGATGAAGAAGTTTCGAAAATTGTTACTGAACAGCAGCGGCGCGCCGATGAAATCGTCAGCAGCAAACATGACTTCATTCAAAACATCACTGATGCGTTAATAAAACACGAGACACTTGATCGTGATGAATTTGAGGCCTTGATGGGCGGGGCTGACCCCGAGACCTTGCGTCCAGATACAGATGAAGGCGAAGAACCTCTGCCGTCTTCACCGCCACCGGTGCCACCTGCTGACTCAACTCCTGACAATGTTGCCGGAGACGACAGCCCTCAAGCTGAGTAATTACCAATGGCGAGCGGCGTCGATCAATGACACTGTTGGCCGTGAAGAACTTGCTGCACATGGATTCTTGTGGCAGCAATTGCTGGGTGACGGCAGCGCTATTTATTCAAGCAATGGCGCGTCGGATGATAATGAGTTCACCTGCGTCGAGGCTTCCGCGGTACATCGCTCTATTTCATTTGCTGGGCAGGCGTGTTCGCGCCCGCTTGGAAAATTGAAGTTAATGGCAATTGTCAATTTAACCGAAGATTCATTTTCAGACGGTGGCACCTATCAAATAAATGACGAGGCCTTGCGAAATCACTGTCAGCAGCTCATTGCCGAAGGCGCAGATATCCTCGATTTTGGTGCCGAGTCAACGCGACCTAACGCATGCGAAGTTGATGATGAAACGCAAATAAAATTGCTTAGCAATGCAATGCGAGTGCTTAGTGATTTAAAGGTGACTTTATCTATCGACACTCGCAGCTCGGTTGTGGCGAGGCACTGCTTGCAACGAGGCGCGAACATCATCAATGACGTTTCTGCTTTCGGTGATAAAGAAATGCCAGCTACAATCGCCGAGTTTGGAGCTCAAGTGGTGCTAATGCATAGTCGAGGAACCGCAAAAACGATGCGACAACATTGTGATTACGACTATTTGATTGGCGAGATATGTGACGAGCTGTCATTGCGTGTAAACGCCGGAATTGACGCCGGAATTGACGCCGCTAACATCATCATTGACCCAGGAATTGGATTCGCGAAAACTGCACAACAAAATTTCGATATCATTGGCAATTTGAGAGCTTTTCGCAGCCTCGGATTTCCGGTGCTAGCGGGTCCATCCCGAAAATCATTCATCGCTAGTGTGCTTCCACATCTCGAACCACAGCAACGTGATGGCGCAACAATGGGTGCCGCAAGTGTTTGCGCCTACAATGAAGCAGAATATTTGCGACTGCATAGTGGCGGCAGCAATTGGGATGCGGTTAGAATAGCTCAAGCATGCAACTAAGTGCTTTTCACTTTTCTGACGCCCTCGAGATTTTAATCCTCAGTGTGGCGATTTACGCGATTTTGCGATTCATTCGCAATACTCGCGGTTCGCGTTTGTTGCAAGGACTTTTCAACTTTGTAGTGCTGTCATTCTTCTGCCTTGGCGCTCTAGAATTCTTAGCTCCCGGAGGACTTGGCTCGATTAAATTCATTCTGAGCCTTGTTGCTCCGTACCTCGCTGTGATTATCGTAATTTTGTTCCAAGAAGAAATTCGCGTGGGCATTTCGCGGTTCAGTCAGAGCGAGCGGTTCATCAAGCGCTTCGGTGGTGGTGGTGGAAATAGCGCTAATTCCGTGGCAATGATTGCAGTTTCCTGTAAACGAATGGCTTTACAAAGAACTGGTGCGCTCATTGCCATCGAACGCCAACACTCGTTAAAACCTTTTAGTGAACATGGTGTAAAGCTCGAATTACCAGTTAGCTCAATGATGCTAGAAACAATTTTCTTCCCGTCAGCGCCAATGCACGATGGCGCCGTGCTTATTCGCGGACAAGAAATATTTGCGGCTAAGTGTGTATTGCCTATGACCACCGCAACTGATGTCAGCAGCAACTATGGCACTCGGCACCGCGCTGCACTAGGTCTCAGCGAAAAGACGGATGCAGTGATAATTATAGTTAGTGAAGAAACCGGCGAAATCGGCATTGCTGTCGAAGGTGTAATACACAAACCTATTATGCACAATGAGGTCGAAGCGCGATTAAATGAATTTTTAGCAGCGCCAGTAGCCGACGACAATGAAACCGGGGGTGAGGCATGAACAAAATAGCAAGCATCTTCACTGAAGATTGGGTCCGCAAAGTACTTGCAATCTTCTTTGCGTTTGTGCTGTGGTTTGATGTTCAAGGCCGCATTGCAGTTGATCGCGAAATAAAGCTTGACGTCACTACTCTTTCACAGCAAAGCTTAGGTGCCAACAACTTCACCCTCAGAATCAAGTCGCCGGACGGATGGAAACTCACCTCGCCAGTTAGTGGCGACACAATATCAATTTGGTTACGCGGCTCGAGTAATGAACTTCAAGACTTCACAGCACGCCAGTGTGCTGCAAGTATTGATGTTCACTTTGACGCTGACGAGACTCAGCATCGTATTGACTTCAGTGTGTCTCCGAGCGACCTAGACTGGCTGCGCCCGGGTGATGCTCAATACTTGTTGGATCGCGTTAATCGAGCTCAACCACTGCAAGAGCTTACCTTCGAAAGAGTTACCGAGGCAGTACATGTTTTAGATGCACTCGACATTAATGTTGTTGGCTCTCCTGCGACTACTCACCTTGTTGATATATCTAACACTCGTTTTGTTAATCACAGCCAAGTCAATTTGTCTGGTCCGAAATTCGCCATGGACCGGCTATTAATTGACTTAGCCAACGCTGGTGATAAACAAGCCTCTGGCTTGCTTAGCCCGCTGCAAGCCGTTTCTACAACGCGCCAAGACATACACTCACGTTTGCACTTAGCTGACGAATGGCGTAAAGCGGGCATCCGCATGAACCCGCCGCAGATTGATGTTAGTGTGCCAGTGCGATTGGCGCAAACGGCTTCACATGTGTGGTTGCCAAACGCCAATGAATTGCAGATTTTAGATGCAAGCGACAATGCTGGACAGTGGCAGGTACTTCCATGGGAGCCTACGCAGTGGATAGCTGAGATGCCCGAGGTGAGCGCAACAGATGTTACTCTCAATGCCCAATGGGTTCGTGACCATATCATTTTTGTATTGTCGATGAATAGCTTGTCCATCGACAGCCTTGATAAAAGTTCATTAAAGGTTCAGGCGATTTTGAGTGGCTTCGACAGTGAATCCGAGCTGCTGTATTTCCAAAAGAATTTACACGTTCGCGCGCTTCAACCAGAAGACGCCATGGTTAGCGTTATTCGTATTCAGTAATGACTAACAGCTTATTCGGAACCGATGGCATCCGCGGCGAGGCAGGGGTCTACCCTCTCGTTGACGAATTAATTACTCGACTCGGCCAGGTGCTGGCATCACGTTTGCATTGCGATTTCCCTAACACCACTGACGGAGTGAAGGTGCTTATTGGGCACGATGGACGAGAAAGTGGTGAATCACTAGCAGCTGCAATTGCCCTCGGCCTAACACGAGGAGGCGTCAATGTTGATGTTATCGGGCTCGCTACCACTCCATGCGTTGCATACTTGACCTACGCTGGTCCTTACAACGCCGGAGTTGTCATCTCTGCTTCACATAACCCTGCTTCAGACAACGGCATTAAATTGCTAGGGCATAACGGCGCAAAACTTGCTAACGCTATTGAAAGCGAACTTGAAACTGAATGCCTAAGTGACAGCCAATTCGCTGAGCACTCCATTCAAGGGAGGGTGTCACGTTGCCAAGACTTGTGCGTCGACTACATTGCCTGGTTGCGTTCAGAGGCTTTTCCGAATTTAGATCTTAGCGGTAAAAAAATATTAATTGATTGCGCAAACGGTGCTGCAAGCGAAATAGCGCCGCGCATCATGAAGGCTTTTGGCGCTGAGACTGTTTTGATTAACGCACAGCCCGATGGCCAGAACATCAACAGCAACTGCGGCGCAACTCAACCTCAAATTTGTGCCGACTCGATGCTGCAACACTCTTGCGATGCGGGTTTAAGCCTCGACGGTGATGCTGACCGCGGAATACTATGCGACAGCAATGCGCGTATTTTAGACGGTGACACCATCCTCGCTGGCCTTGGTGAGGCAATGTCTAAGCAGCAAGCGCTTAATGACAACACTGTTGTTGCGACGGTGATGAGCAACCTGGCTTTGGAGACCTACCTAGACACATTTGGAGTTCGCTTGACACGCACTAAAGTCGGAGATAAATATGTCGCTCAAGCAATGCGCGAGTCAGGGAACAACCTCGGCGGAGAGAAGTCTGGGCACATATTGTTTGGTGATGACCATGGCTTCCGCGGAGACGGAATCTACACCCTATTGCGTGTAATGGGCGCTTTGCAAACGCAAAATAGCGACTTAAGCTCATTTGCCAGCGACTATTCTGACTTTCCGCAAATTCTGCGTAATTTCACATCAACAAGGCGTTGCGCTCTCGAAGAACTTCCGGAGCTCCATGCCGAATGCCAAAAAATAGATCAAGAACTTAGTAGCCGTGGCCGCACAGTGGTTCGCTTTTCGGGAACTGAGATGCTGCTACGCTTAATGGTTGAGGCAGACGAAATAGAGCTTGTTGAACATTCATTGCAACGTCTCGAAGATGCTGCTCGACGCGACAAAATACTGGCTGACTAATGCCCGTTACATTAGCACTAGAACTATCGAACAGCACCTGCACTGTTGCTGTACATAGCGACTCAGTTTTTCATCAGCAAGATTTCAGCGACCAACGCGGACGCGGAGTGATGTGCGCCATTGAAAAAATTCTTAACGATTGTTCGATTATGCCAACTCAGCTAGAAGGTATTTATGTTGGCATCGGCCCTGGCTCTTATACAGGATTACGAATCGCATGCAGTGCAGCTACTATGCTAGCCTACTCGCTAAATATTGAATGCCATGGTGTAAGTTCTTTCGAAGCAATGGCGTGGCGAGTTGCGCAACAGCAACCAATTTCTATACTGCTAGATGCATATCGACAACAATATTATCATGCCAAGTACGCGATTGAAGACGGCCAACTGATAGTTGTGCAACAGGCTCAGATTATCGAACAAGATGACTGGCAAGATGGTGATGCTGCGATGACACCTAACACAACTGCAAAAGATATTTTAAAGTTCATAATCGATTATGTATCCAAACACCCAGATTATGGCTCTAATCACTTATTTAAAGCAGAGCCACTTTATTTGCGCCCACCTGCGTTTAGACAACAAAAAAAAGAACGCGCCTAAATTAATAGGCACGCTCTTAATTTAAAGCTAAGACTTACAGATCTTGTGGACGCACAGTCTTGCGGCCGTTTGACTGGGCACGTTGCTCTGCTTGAGCGATTACACCGTAAACGAATTCGTTTAGTGCAGCGTAAAACTCGCCAGAAACGTTGCAGTCAGCAACAGCGTTCTTCGTGCGTGACTTAGAGATGATCATGTCAAGAGCAGCCTTCTTTGAAGACTTCTTCTTAGCAGACTTCTTTGCAGCCTTCTTCTTAGCAGGCTTCTTAGTGGCCTTCTTCTTAGGAGCGGCCTTCTTCTTAGGAGCGGCCTTTTTCTTAGTTGCTTTCTTTTTAGCAGCCATAGTATTAAAGTGGTTGTTACTCAAATGAGTGGGAACAGGGTAAACGAAGGGGTTTCACGCCCATTCAGGAAGACAGATTGTGCATATTGCGGCAACCGAATTCAATGTATTTTGTACTTTTTAATGTGTTTTTTTATTATCATTAATGCAGATAATGACCACCACGTTACTGCTTTCATTCTTTTCACTCATTCCCTTCCAAGGAGATGGCGCCATTCAGCATCGCTTTTTACAATTAAGCGATTCTGAACAACTCGAGGTCATTGCTGATTTCCGAACTGAGCTACTGGCATCTGACAACATCGTCTTGCATCGCGCTGGTGAATTATTAAAGCTGGACTACCCAAAGTTAGAATGGCGAGCGATACATGCGCTATATGTTTATGACGACAAAAAGTACGCCCCAAAATTAAAATTAAAGTACAAAGAGCTGTCGTCTAGGCTATCAAAATGGAAGAAAATTGGGCGGCTAGCATTGCCAGAAGGCGTCCCCAAAGAGCTGCCTAGCCTGAGGTACGACTATGCCTCTAGCAGCCTATTTACCCCCGAAGTCAATCGTTGGGGTAGCGCCTTAAATGCTTGCTTGCAAGGCTCTTGGGACGGCTCTAAAGAGTTTTCGCCGCGTTGCGAAGGCGTCCTTGATCATGATGAGAGCATGGCTGTTATCGCTGATTATTTTGCTCATACTTACCGCGATCGAGACGGCAACATCTACACTGGCATTAGGTTGTTTGACGCTTGGAATGCTGAAACCGACTTCGGCATTTCTGATGTAGAGGGCATAGCCTTTTTGCGCAACATTCTCAATGAGCGCCGTATTGAGTCGCCTATTGATGATCGATACCACACCAAACTTTATCAAAGAATTAGCGATTACTTTGCGCGTTTTCGCGAGTACCAGCAGCTACGGCACACGCTAGCAGCACTACAACTTGACCCAAATGCTGAAATCGATATCCTCTACGAGGGACTGAGAGACAGCTTAAATGATGCGTGGATAATGCAACAATTTGATCCGCGCCGCATGATGAATTACCTTCGTCAGCACCCTACCCGTCCAGAATTTCTTGAAGCTATTGGCGAAGATTTGCTTTGTATTACTCAGCCTCAACTCAAACTTCCCTTGCCTGAGCGCTATGCTGAGTATAAAGCGAGCCACGCCAACTCAGCTGCTGAGTTGGCGCTCATTACCAAGAAGGTGCTGCAACGTCATGGATTGCTTGGATTACGGCGATAGCACTTAACTTAATGCCTTGTGCCACTTGGTTTTAGTGGCTAAAAAAGTTACTTTATAGGTATGTCACCGACTGACCGTGCCTGGGCTGAGATCGACTTAAATGCACTACGCCACAATCTGCAGATCTGCCAAGATAAAGCAGGCAAGGCCGCTTTATGGCCGGTTTTAAAGGCAAATGCTTATGGGCATGGTGCGATTGAATGTGCTCGTATCTGCCAAGAGCTAGATGTTCCGTTGATCGGCGTTGGTGATAGCCGAGAAGCATTGCAGTTGAGACACGCCGGGATTAATACACGATTACTAATCTTGGGTACGGCAATTGACTCAGAGTTACCGTTAATACTTGAATATGACATTGAAGTTGGCGTTCATTCCGAATCACGTATTCAAGACTTAGGCGCAATCGCAAAAGCGCATAATAAAAATCTCGGCATACATTTAAAAATCGACACAGGCATGGGGCGCCTTGGCATTCGTCCCAAAGCGATTAAGCGTATCGCCCAAGCTCTGCGCGACCACCCTCTGCTCGAGTTACGCGGCGTCATGAGCCATTTTGCTAGCGGTGCAGGCAATCTTGATTCTTTCACGGAACAACAAAACATGCTTTTCTTGGCGGCCATCGATGAGCTTCGCTACCTGTTACCCGGGTCGAATTTCACTACGCACATAGCCAACTCCGCTGCTCTATTTACCGATTTGAAACCGCTCGGCGATGCAGTGCGTCCTGGCATTGCTATGTTTGGCTTGCTTCCTCAGCATTTACCACAAAGCGATTTGCTGCCAACATTATCGATTCGCACTCAAATTGCTTTCTTTAAAGATGTCCCTGCTAACACTCCTGTTGGATACGATTCTACTTGGACATCTTATGAGCAGAGCAGAATTGCGACCATCCCCATTGGGTATAACGACGGCGTCCCCTACCGCCTTGGCCTAAGTGGCAACTCGCAAGTTCTGGTACGCGGGCAACGCTGCCCAATTATTGGTAAAGTTTCAATGGACTATTGCACTATCGATGTAAGTCATGTTAAAGATGCTGATATCGGAGATATCGTTACAATAATCGGCACCGATGGCCATGAAAGCATCACTGCCCAAGATGTTGCAGCCAATGCCGGAACTATTACTTACGAAATTTGCTGTTCCATTGGCTCACGAGTTTCAAGGCGCTACATAGACGCGAAAGATTGTTCTACCATCACTCTTCATGCTTAAGCGACTCAGCCTTACAGCCCGCATATCGCTAATTATTAGTGGCTTGCTCGCGATAAGTACTTTGTTTAGCGTGAAAATACCGCACTTTGTAATCAACTCCGTATTGGCTGACGTTTCGCCGAGTTTGGTTGTAGTAGCAGGCGACATCCACTTCAACTGGCGCCGTGGTCAACTTGACATTCGCTCCTTAGTCATTAACGACGAAGGCGTGCGGGTTGCCGCAGTCGAGCGCGGACGGATCGATTTGATTGTTAACCCTATTTCTGCTGGTTTCTTATCACCAACTTTAATCGAACTATCGAACGGCGAAATAAACATCAGCCCGCAAGTACACCAAACATTGTCGAATCTTATGTCAACTGAGAGCGATCTGCTTTCCTTGTCTGTCACCATCAATAATATTGACGTCAGCGTAAGTGACGGCACCGACATGGTGCTTGACCTAGTGAATATTGGTGCCACTGCCAGCTTAGATGGCGAGAATGGTGTTATTGATTTACGGTGCGACTCATTATTGCCTGCGGCCGGCTCAATCGAAATTCTTGCCCACACTACCGACAAGCACGCCAATTGGTCGCTTTGGTCAACCTTGGATGGAAATCTAGCGAACGAGTGGTCGATTTTTCGCCAAGCAGATTTTGCATTCACTGATGGCGTCATCAAGGCCGATTTGCAAGCTGCCGGAGATTGGAATAGCGTTTACACTTGGGCCCTCAACGGTGAAATAGAGCTGGCCAAACCAAAGCTCAGCTCGCCGACTCTCAGCTTCGACAAATCCGCCATCAATTTTGCGGGCAGCTCTGCAAGTGGCATTAGAGTTAACGCAACCACTGATTTGCTAGAGCAACAAGTCCGCAGCACTGGCGAACTAAGCTTCTATGACCACGAGGGTTTCAACATGCGGCTAGTGCACTCCGTCGCACAATTACCCGTCAATCAACAATTGCGATCTTGGGTGGCAGCGATTGAACCAGAAATTGCTACTTACTTAACCGCTACCCAAGCAGGTGGTTCGGTATACGCACAAACGCTCACTGAAGTTAACAACACCGGCTTTCTCTGGGCGATAGCGATTTCGCCGCTTGACCTGAATATCGCATATGCTGGCCTAACGAGTGCTGTAGATAGTCATTTTTCATTCCCCTACCCGGCAACTCTAAACAATGGTTACATTGCCTTAGCGGATGACGCACTGTTACTCGACTGCTCAGGGAGTATCGGCGACGGCACACTGGCGATAAATGGTGATATTGACTTCGAACTATCATCTACCGCAGTCGATTTAGACATTAATGCCAAGAAAATTGATTTAGACAAGCGGATACCACATGCTCTTTCTGGCAACCCTTCAATTGACAAACTATGGAGAGACTTAGGAAGCCCAACAGGCGGTCATGTTGATGCATTTATTAATGTGTTTACCCTCGATGATGATGGTATTAACTACTCTGTTGATTTAGATGTTTTCAATTGCACTACACAACCAGCTATGCTGCCACTAGAGGTTGCTATCAAAACTGCTGAAGTAAACATCACTAGCAACTTAGTCAATTTTTCTGCTGTTGCTGTTGCGGCTCAATCAAATCTCAAAATAACCGGTAGCAGTCGCAGCGATCCCGGCTCTAATGATGCCCAAATTCGTGTGAGCACTTCCGCATCAGGGTGGCATCCGAATTCGCGTGAGGCGGCGGTGATGTCAAGCTATTTACCAATCCCAGCCGGTTTGGCTAGTTTTCCAATAAGCGGAGGCTTCACATACGACTTGCAGTTGCTGTGGCCAACAACTTCCTCTGCACCACACCTCTACGCTAACTTGTCTGCGAACAATTCGCGAATCGATTGGCCACTGTTAGGCGTCAAACTCGATAATTTAATCACTCGCAATTCGCGACTGTTCGCCGCCGGAGACTTTTTTAAGTTCAATATTGGCTATGCAACGGCCACCATTGAAGATGGAGCTATTCAGGCCAACTGCAACATTTCTCATTCAAAGGAGTTAAATTTAGCGACTGTTAATTTCAACAATTTGCCGATTAACAATTCCATAGTACTCGGCTCACAGAAATTTAGTGAGCAAGAGATTTGGGGAGAGCATCTAGATTGGAATGGCGCAACCAGTGGCACAATATCATTCAACCCATTGGACCCAAACAAGTTTGCTGGTGAGATTGACTTGGCACCATTAACTGTAAATTCAACAGAAACTCCTGACGTTAAATTTTCTTTACGCGGCAATCTAGAATTATTGCCGACACTCATTCGCGCTGAAAAACTTGTGCTGCAGTCGCCGAATTCCGAACTACTCATTCACCAATTACGCGGAGAATTTAGCGATGAGGGTTTGCGCGCCTCCGCGATTCTTGAATCCAACACTGGCCTGCAATTGAATTCTAATTTACCTGCTCTGGCTGGCTCTGATTTTGCTAGCTCTATAGAAAAGCTAGGTCTTAGTGGCGAAATGTATGCTGACGGCCTCGAAATCGATGTCCTGCTAACACGCGACGGCCATATCACCGCAGATTTTTCTGGCGACATGAATGTTCAAGACGTAAATATCAGCAAGGCCATTCCTCTAACCGACGGGAGTGCGCAGGTTGACATCGAAAACGCGTGGTGGCGCTCAACAGACGAATTCGGAGCCACGATGTCGTTGAGTGAAGGCACAGGCCTCATAGATTCAATGCAACTTAGCAATGCAATCGCTAAGGTTACTATCGACGGCGAGCGGCTGCAATGCACCGAACTAACTGCCGACCTTCTGGATGGCAAAATCGAAGGCAGCATAGACGTTGGTTTTAGCGACTCCACTCCGGTTGGCATTCATACTACTTTAAGTGACATTGACTTGGGGTTGATGCGGGAGCAATTGAACATCGTTGGCGCCTTGTCGGGCAAGGTCAGTGGCAGGATTGACCTAGACAGTCCGTCCCCTAGCCCAACTTTCTGCAAGGGAAGCGTAACCCTTGAAATAAAAGACGGCATTCTAGGCTCAGTACCTATACTGAAAACAATTTGGATATTAGTCGGACTGCCTGCGCCTATAATCGACAAAGGAAATCTCGACCTAGAAATGAACGGCACTGGCACTATTAGTGTCAATTCGTTTAGTCTTGACGGCAATGCTTTTGAGTTTACAGGCAAAGGAACCGCCAACATGGACGCTTCAATAAACCTTAAAGTGACCGCTCGCACCCTTGGCCTAATCACTCGCCTTCCTCTAGTGAAAGATTTACTAGACTTGTTTATCGAGCAGCAAATCTATGGTCCTGTCGAGTCTCCGCAAATTGCTCATAGAGCATGGGCAAAAATTACTAACAACGACTTTGCCCGCCCACCATTCCCGCTTTGGATTCCCTCGCCGGGCACACCTGACTGGAACATCTCTCCAGTAATTCCTGTACAATAAGTAAATGCTTCACGCCGTAATCATGGCAGGTGGCTCTGGCACACGTTTTTGGCCAGAAAGCCGCGCCGCACGTCCAAAACAGTTGCTACCGATAATGGGTGGCAAAGCAATGCTCGCAGAAACTGTTGAGCGCCTCGACCCTCTTGTCCCCGCAGAACGCATATGGGTAGTCACTAATGCTGCTCAGGTTGATGGCATTCGGGCTTGTTGCCCAGAGCTACCGCATGGCAATATTTTGGTTGAGCCTTGTGCGCGTAACACCTCAGCCTGTGTCGGTTTGGCTGCCGCGGTAATTCATGCTGGCGACCCAGAGGCAACAATGACGGTGCTGCCTGCCGATCATGTAATTGGCCCGCGTGATGAATTTCAGCGCAGTCTTCAAGCGGGAGCCGAAGTTGCCGAAGCAGGAGCCAACTTTGTAACCTACGGAATTGTTCCAGATTATCCAGCCACCGGATATGGTTATATTCAACGTGCTGGCAAGCACTCCGACCCACACGGCGTTGAATGTTTCAATGTAGATTCGTTCAAAGAAAAACCAGACCATGCTACTGCCGAAAAGTTTTTGGCAGATGGCGAATACCTCTGGAACTCAGGAATTTTCGTATGGACGTCATCGACTATCCTCGACGCAATTGCCACTCATATGCCAGACCTCGACAGCGGACTGCAAAAAATTATTAGTGCGGTTGGCAGCGATGCTTATCAAAGCACTGTTAATGAAATTTATCCTTCATTGCCAGCCGAGCCTGTCGATATTGGCATCATGGAAAAAGTAGACAGTGTTCAGGTATTGTCTGCGCCCTATAACTGGAGTGACGTTGGTTCATGGAAGGCTTTGTACGACGAAGTCGAACATGACGACGACGGCAATGCTTTAGTCTTCGCTGAAGGCGGGAAGTTGCTTACACACGACGCGAAGGGTGTTTTGGCGTACTCTTCATCAGAGCAGTGCATTGCGGTATTGGGGCTTGATGATATTGTTGTAATACATACTAAAGATGCAATTCTTGTTGCGCCACGTGACCGCAGCGAAGAAGTTAAAAAGTTTGTTGACCAACTTAAAGCCGAAGACCGCAGCGACTTGCTGTAATAAAAGTGATTGGACGCACGCTAGCTATCGACTACGGACTTAAACGCACCGGTTTGGCGTCGTGTGACCCGATGGGCATTACTGCCCAACCATTGCCTGCCATCGTTAGCTCAAGCTTGGACGAAACCATTGCACAGATTCTCGAACAGGTTCGTGAGCGGCAAATTGTGCGCCTTCTAATTGGCATGCCTTACCTGCCTGACGGTCGTGAAGGTGAGCAGGCGCAAAATGTGCACTTGTTCATTGACGCTTGTCGCAAGGCCCTGCCAGAGGGATTTGACATCCAACATCAAGATGAACGGCATACGACGAAAGAGGCTCACATGCTGCTAAAAGAAACAGGATTGAAGGGTAAGAAGAAAAAAGCCGTCCTCGACTCAACTGCTGCTGTGGTGATCTTGCGAGAATTTTTGGCGACTAATTGCTAACTCGTGTAATATATTGGCGAGTGCTGCTGGGATGACCGCGGGTGATTTACTTTTGTAGGTCGCATGAGGAAAGTCCGGGCTCCATAGGGTGTGATGGTGGCTAACAGCCACCAAAGGAAACTTTAGGGAAAGTGCAACAGAAAACAAACCGCCTAAGTCGTAAGACCGGTAAGGTTGAAAAGGTGAGGTAAGAGCTCACCGCGCGGCTGGCGACAGTCGTGGCAGTGTAAACCCCATCAGGAGAAAGTTCGCATAGGAAGGGTAGGCGCGACCCGCGCTGTTTGAACCTTCGGGTAGAACGTTTGAGGCTTGCGGCAACGTAGGCCCTAGATAAATGGTTGTCACCTTTCGAGGTACAAAATCCGGCTTACAAGGCAGTGCTCACTCACCACCACAATATGTAGTGTTGTCTATATAGATATACTTATCAACAATTACACAATATCTAGTATTTGCTACTTGCCAAATGCTAGAACTAAGCGATAATCGTCGCAATGGAGTTTGTCTGGGTAGTTCCGCGTAGTTCTCTTTTTCCAGAGGCTACACCAAATGGTTTTCTCGCTCTCGAAGCTGATCAGCTCGAGTCGAGGTTCTTGGAACCTGCACGCGATGAAGGGTTTTTCATTGAGCGCCGGTACGCTGAAACTCATCCAGAATTCAAGCAACCTATCCCCTATGTTGCGATTTGCCAAGATGACAAGGTTTTGTGTTTGACTCGTTTAGCGGCTCAAGGCGAAAAACGTCTGCACGGCAAAAAAAGCATCGGCGTTGGTGGACACATCAATCCGTGCGATCAAAGCGAGGGCGACATTTTTGCAAATGCTTGCCAACGCGAATTACACGAAGAACTAATCCTTCCTAGTGATGCTACTCTTCCCCTCACCCCAGTAGGCATTATCAACGACGACACTTCTTCCGTCGGCGCAGTCCATCTTGGTCTGGTATATAGCCTCGACGCTTCACAGCTTGATGTTTCGATTCGTGAAACTGATGCTATGGCCGGCGAATTTCAAACGCTGTCCGACTTACGTTCCCTCGCGTCTTCGTCCGAGTCTCCTTTCGAGACTTGGTCATCTTTTTTGTTAACGTCTGGCGTTCTTGAACTCCAAACTTCTTAAGAGTCTGCATTAAACAATTCCCCTATGGTTAAACCCGTGAACTGCAATGATCTACCAACCCGCGAAGAGTTGGTCGATTTAATCAAATCTGGCACTACTCTCCCTCAGGTGCGCCTAGTTTTTAAAGACGGACGTCGTGAACTCGGCGCCATCACTTTCTTCGAGAGACAAGAGAAGGGTCGACTAATTGATGTCGATCGCGAATACGCTCTCGATTTCAAACTCTCTGAACTAGAAACAATCGAATACTAATATGGTCCAGCGCATACCTTATGAAAACCTCCCTAAAGAGGGGTCGATCCTTGCAAACCTCGTTGCTGCATCGAAACACGACAAAGTGATTCTGTCTTTCTTAGATGGCCGCTCCCTCGCTGGTGGCTTGTTGGTTAACCCAATTCAACGGACTGGCCTTCTGTACAACCTCGATGAAGAAATTCGAGTCGATTGGCGGCTAGACGAAATCGCTAGCGTCGAAATAATCGCTTAATAAAGACACACACTGTCTTCGCGCGCCCAAGCATAGAGCTTCATGCCCACTGCTTGGGCGCTTTCTATTGCCAAGCTAGTTGGCATGCCCACAGCACATATCGCTCCTATGTTTGCGCATGCAGCTTTCTGAATCATATCAAAGGAAACCCTTCCACTAAGCAGTAAAACGAGTGCTTCGCTTATTGGATAATTTCCTGCTAGCAATTGCTGTCCGATTACTTTATCAGCAGCATTATGGCGGCCAACGTCTTCGGCGATATCAATTATATGTTTTGAATTTAGAGAATAGAGAGCAACAGCGTGAGTCGCTGCGGTCTCTGCAAACAACTGTTGCTGCTGCTGCATTTGTTGCATAGCTGCTAGCAACTCATCTACTTCTAAATCTTCAACAAGCTGTACTGATTTTAAATCTAAAGCTTTCTTAAGTTCATCAATAGAGCGCGAGCCACAGACGCCACACGATGAACTGGTAGTGGTCAGACGTTGTTTCGACAAATCAAAATTACAACCATCGGCAAGGGCGACATTAACTGTATTTTCGGTGTCGCATTTTTTGAAAGCAGCAATTTCATCAACGCCATCTATCACGGCTTCGGCAGCTAAAAATCCAGCGGCCAAATCATGCTCGCGACCAGGCGTGCGCATTAAAGTAGCAAAATGTATGCCGTTTACCTTAATTGCCAATGGCTCTTCAATAGCCACGATATCATCAACGCGCAATTGCGGGCGCCCTGATTGCATCCGCAGCTTAGAGGTTGGTCGTTGTGATGACATGTTTATAGTGTAAAAAAAAACCGACTGCGCATAACGCAGTCGGTTGATTAAGTTTTTCGACTTAACGCAAGAACGTTGCGTAATCAGCTTCATCAAAACCCAAAATTGCTTTTTCGTTACGTGCCAAAAGTGGACGGCGAATCATGTCGGGGTTTGAGCGAAGTAGATCTACGACCTCTTTCTTGGTGTTAAAAGTAGCGTCGGCAATGCCGTGCTCTTTATATCCCTTAGATTTGGTGTTGAATGCAGACTTCGGGTTATTAGCGTCTACTGCTTTTTCGAGCAATTTTTTCGCTGGTGGACTGACCAAAATGTCTAACTCTTCGAAGTCGATTTTCTTCTTCCTGAGGTACTTGGCAGCTTTCTGACAAACTTTGCAGCTTGGTTTAATGTAGAGTTTAACCATCGGTTATTTCTTGTATTGGGTCTAAAAGCACGAAAAATGCCTTTTACGGTCGTTAATTTTAACAAAAAAATAAGATTTGCGCAAGTAGCTCCGCTATTCGGAGCTGTCGTCCTCAGAATCTGGCAAAAATCCTTGGATAAGCTTGACCAAGTCTGCTGCGTAAACCGAGCGCATAACATGGTTTACACCTAATGCCTCTGCGCTAACAATGATATCCTCGCGATCAAAAGCCGCGTAAGCGACATACGGCACTTCAGCTAATTCTGGAGTCGCACGGATTGCTGCTATAACAGATAAGCCACTGAAATTTTCGTTCTCAAGGTCTACGACAATGCCAATAGGTTGTGCGGCCACTAATTCGTCGAGAAGCGCATCAGAAAATTCAAACGCCATTGGATTTATTGCCAATGCGTTAATCGCATCAAATGTGCGTTTTTGGAAAAATTCTTCTCCAATCAATACAGCCACATTTGACATCGTGTTATCGAGGGAATCGTCAGTCATCTGAACAATTTGTCTACCTGACCATACAATCGGCTATCATGTACCCCAACTAGACCCCTTTCTCCTAATAATTTTGACTCCAACCGATTCACTCCCTCCTGTCCAGAACTTCATCAACGGAAGCTGGACGTCTTCTAGCTCTAAAAGACTAATAGACTGCATAAACCCTGCCACCGAAGAGGTTTTTGCACAAATCTCTGCTGGCAATGAAGATGATGTAAATTCTGCCGTTTCGGCAGCGAAATCTGCATTTTCTAATCCAAAATGGGCAAATATGATGCCAGCTAAGCGTGCTAAAATTTTGTGGCGCTTCGCTGAGCTGATTGATGACAATCGTGCCAAATTGGCAGAATGTGAGATTTTGGACGCTGGGAAAACTCCATTTGACGCAGGAAAGATAGAAATTCCTATTGTGTCTGAAATTTTTCGTTATTACGCGGGCTGGGTCACCAAAATTGGTGGTGACGTGATTGATCTACCGGGTAATAACATGGGGTTGAATATGCGCATGCCGGTTGGTGTGTGTGCTTTCATCACTCCCTGGAACTTTCCCATCTTGATGGCTGCCTGGAAGATTGCCCCAGCCTTAGCGACTGGCAACACCATTGTGCTTAAGCCTAGTGAATTTACTTCTCACACCGCGCTGTGGTTGGCACAGCTCGGTAGCGAAGCCGGATTGCCTGATGGGGTACTGAATGTAATTACCGGCACTGGCCCAGAAGTCGGCATGAAGTTAGTGCAGCATTCTGATGTCGATAAAGTTTCATTCACGGGTAGTTCACGGGTTGGCAAATTAATTCAACACGAATGCGCTGATAGTCTAAAGCGAGTTACTCTTGAACTTGGTGGCAAATCTCCAAATATTGTTTTCGCCGACGCCGACCTAAAGGCTGCGGTGCGCGGCGCTGCTTCAGGAATTTTTTACAACAAAGGCGAAGTGTGTGCTGCTGGTTCACGGGTGTTGGTGCAACGTGAAATTTACGACGAGTTTGTTGAAGGTTTGGCAAAGATGGCTGGCAAAACTACGGTCGGGCATCCAACTGCTGAAGGCACGCGCATGGGGCCAGTTTGTAATGCGGCACAGTATGAAAAAGTTTTAGCGGCAATCGAACAGGCAAAAGCAAATGGCGCGCGCTTGGTGGCGGGCGGTAGCTCACTGCGCGACGAAGTTGGTGGCGGTAAAGGTTATTACATTGAAGCGACTGTGTTTGCTGATGTAGATCCTGATTCGGCACTGGCTCAAGAAGAAATTTTCGGGCCAGTTGTTGCTGTGATTCCATTTGACGACGAGGCGCATGCTTTAGAAATCGCGCACAACTCACGCTACGGTTTGGCGGCGGGCGTTTTCACTCGAGACGTTGCGCGAGCTCTTAACTTTGCGAAGCAGCTACGCGTCGGCACTGTTTGGGTTAACACTTACAATATGTACGACCCGAGTATGTCCTTCGGCGGCTTCGGCGAATCCGGTTTCGGACGCGAGCTTGGTGCCCATGCTCTAGACACCTACACTGAAAGCAAGTCGATTTGGCTTAACCTCGATTAATGTTCGCCACTTCATGCCTAATTGCTATTTTAAGTTGCGCTAGCAGCCAGCAGCAATTGGGTATTGAGCAGTTCGAAGACATTTCTAAGCAGGCCGGAGCAATTCTTAAGGGTCATGGCAGTGGCATGATTGCTGCAAAGTTTGAATTGATTTTTGACGACGGAAACATAATTGTCGAGCGCGCAGATTCTGCAACAGCTGCGTTTTCTTTTAGTGGCGATCCTTGGCATACGAAATATAAAATAGTCAGCGTATCGCAGAACGACATTGGGTACCAAACGAAGGTCATCATGCTTAGTCATCGCAAAGACAATGCGCGGCACTTGCAACAAAACGCCAACTTAGTAGTCAATTTTGCCTCTGAGCCATCGTTGATTCTACATAGCATTCACGTAATCGATTGTAAACAACTTACAAGTGGCGACTCGCTCTTCACTGACGTCTCACAGAATATGTTAAAGCTTGCCAACTACGATGACATGTTGTCGCCTAGTTTGAATTACTGGCAGAAGCACATCGCCTCGAGCTTAGGACTATCAACAAAATCGCACCAAGGTATTTCGATTGCCGACGTCAACAACGATGGCCTTGATGATATATACTTGCCGCAGCCAGCTGGATTGCCGAATACGCTATTAATGCAAACTAGCCAAGAAGTGTTCGAAGATTATTCGAACACTTCTGGGCTAAACTTCCTTGAGGCATCACGCAGCGCCTTATTTGTAGACTTCGATAACGATGGCGACTTAGACTTGGCTACAACTTTCCCTGGGTTGCTGACAATCTTTGCGAATGATGGAGATGGTGTGTTCAGCGTTGCTAATATGATTGATGCGCCAGAGGTAACTTCATTAGCTGCCGCTGATTACGACCACGACGGCTTGGTTGACTTATATGCTTGTCGCTATCTGAATCCCTACGAAAACCAAGTCGTGCCGCAGCCTTATAACGACGCGAATAATGGTCTTGATAATATCATGTTACACAACAGCGGTGATTTACAGTTTGTAGACGTCACCGCAAAAGTCGGGCTTGGCGCGAACAACAAACGCTTTAGCTTTGCTGCTTCCTTCGAAGATTTTGATAACGATGGCGACCAAGACTTATATGTGGCCAACGACTACGGGCGTAATAACTTATACCGCAACGATGGCGGTAGATTCACTGATGTGGCTGCCAACGCTGGCGTTGAAGACATTTCTGCAGGCATGGCTGTTAGCTGGGGAGATTACGACAACGATGGCAATATCGATCTTTACGTCAGCAACATGTATTCAGGCGCCGGGCAACGCATTACTTACCAGCGCGACTTCATGACTAATGCAAGCAACGACACACGTCAGCAGATGCAACGACATGCGGGTGGCAATACCTTGTTCAAGAACATGGGCAACGGCACTTTTCAGGATGTGTCGCAAACAAGTAATACTAGCATGGGTCGATGGGCCTGGGGCTCAATCTTTTTTGATTACAACAACGACTCTCTGTTAGACATTTTCGTGCCAAACGGGTTCACCACCAACGATAATGACGACGATGACTTGTGAAGTTTTTTCTGGCGGCAGGTCGTGTCGCTATCACCAGAAACCGAAGCCACCAACTCCGACTACAAAAATGGTTGGCGCGCAATCAACAAATTACTAAGCCAGGGCAAGTCATGGAGTGGCCATGAGGCCAACTGCATGTTTGTCAATATGGACGACGGAAAATTCGCTGATAGTTCAGTGATAAGCGGCCTAAATTTCAAAGACGACGGGCGTAGTGCGGTAGCGCACGACATAGACCTCGATGGAAACCTAGATTTACTTGTTACTAACCGCACCGCGCCAAGGTTGCGCGTGATGCGCAACCAAGCTGAATCAAACCACAATTTCATTCAACTAAAACTTGTTGGTGCCACTAACCCAGATGCCATCGGTGCTCGTGTAGAAGTTCATCTCAATGATGGCCAAAGAACTTTATTAACGCAAACGCGACGTGCCGGTAGCGGATATCAAGCGCAGTCCTCAGCATGGTTGCATTTTGGGTTGGGCGATAACGATGTATCACAAATAATTGTGAAGTGGCCTAATAGTGAAGTAAGCAATTTCAAAAATGTAACCAACGGAAAACGTTATCTCATCTCGCAGAGTGAAAACAGTATTGCGCTTCAGCTGCCATCCAAAGCCGCTAGTATTACTGACGAAGCTGGAGACAAAATTGAATCCGTAGTCACGCCATTCGCGCGCATCGTATTACCTAACCCTATTCCGATGCCGCAACTTAGGATTAGCGCACCCTACAACGACAAGGCGACTTTATTTGGCGCAGGAACTACCGCGGCTACGGCAACCGTAAATTCAAAGGCATTGTTTATAAATTTATGGTCTGAAAGTTGTGCACCCTGCATCACTGAATTATCCGCTATCAACAACAACAGAGATCGCTTTCTAAAAGCGAATGTGGTTCCGGTAGCATTGAATGTAACCTCTAACCAAGCGCCAAATAATTGGTCTGCTCCACATGCCCAAGCGACCACGCAGTGTATAGATATTCTCGACACCATTCAGCGCACACTTACAAAACGCGATATTACCCTGCCGACGCCGTCCTCATTTTTGGTGGATGCGCGTGGCAACTTAGTAGTGTTTTATTTGGGGGCGGTTGACATCGATGTCATCACCAGTGATTTTGAATTGCTAAACATGACTGACGCGCAACGACTTGAGGCGGCGGTTCCGTTTAGTGGACGCTGGTTAACTAAGGCGCCCTCCCCGAGCTTGTTAGCGCTTGAACGTGCGTTTACGGAAAACGAAATGCATGAGACCGCACGCGAGTTTCAAGTTGGCTATATTTACGTACAAATGGCGCGCGGCTATACCGAGACACAAAAACTCGACTTGGCACTTAAATACTTCGACTTAGCTGCCGAAGAAGGGCCGTACTTCTTTGAGGCTTATTCAGGGCGCGGCTATGTCAAGCAATTAGGTGGAGACATTGGTGGCGCAATTGCCGACTACACCACCGCGCTTGCCCTTCGTCCTAGTGATAAAACTGTGATGGCGAACTTAGAAAAAGCTCGAGCAGCGCTGAAAGATTAGCGCTGAAAATCAAGCGGTGGCATTTCTGGGATTAACCCCATTTTATGCGCACGCTCTAAGAACAGCTTAACAGCTAAGCGGCCGTCGTCGCCGTAATCTAAAGTGCGGTCGTTAACGTACATGCCTATAAATTCATCGGCTTGCTCGACACTTAAATCGCGACCCCATTGCAAAGCATATTCAACTGCTTCGACGCGATGCTCGAGACCGTAACGAATACTGTCTTGTAACAATTGCGATACGCGTGGGATCAAATCACCTAGGTCACGGCGTACTGTATTACCTCCGAGAGGTAAAGGTAGGCCGTCATTTTCAGTCTGCCACCATTCCCCTAAGTCACGCAACAGCACCAAGCCTTGCTCTTGAAAAGTAAGTTGCCCTTCGTGGATTAACACGCCAGCATCGTACTCACCTTTCTCAACAGCATCAGGGATTTGATCAAACTCGACCAAGCCGTAATCGTATTCTCCGATGTACATTTGCGACGCCAAATGCGCGGATGTCCATTCGCCAGGAATCGCAATGCGCTTACCCTTGCCCTTTTGCAAATCTTCGATTTTCATTTCTTCGCGAGCAACGATGCGTGGACCATAGCCCTCGCCCATCGATGCACCGTGATTTAGCAAACAGTACTTGTCAGCAACGAAAGCGTAACCATGAATCGAAACCGCAGTGATTTCATACTCGCCATGCACTGCACGCTTATTCAGCGTTTCGATATCCTCGAGCTTGTGCTCGAAGTCGAGGTTGCCCACGTCGAGCTTATCGGCCGCCAATGCATAATGCATAAAGGCGTCATCCGGATCGGGGCTGTGTCCAAGCTGAAGTAATCTGCGGTCGGTTGCTTCCATGTTGGCGGTAATTCTAACAGCGCGACGATAAAATACACGCCATTCATGGCCATGAGTGCACATCAAGTAATTATCGTCGGCGCCGGTATCGCAGGCGCATCCACCGCCTGGGCATTGCGTCAGGTCGGGGTTAAAGATATATTAATTCTCGAGCAAAATTCGCAGGCGGGCATGCACTCAAGCTCACGTAACGCAGCCATCTTGCGCACGGCTATTGAGCAGCCAGCACTGCAACGTATGGCCATTGAATCAGCCGAGTTTTACCGCACCGCCCCTGCCTCATTCAGCGAGCAAGCACTCATAGACCCAGTCGGTCTATTCCTAACTGCCGACAAGCACAGCGACTCGACATGGATGCCATCTGCAGCTAATAGTTGTGTCGCTGAAATACGTAAATTCTTCCCAGACTTTATTGATGCCGATTTACACGTCTGGCACTTCGCCGAAGAAGGCACTCTTGACATTCATGGATTATTGCTTTCGTTTCTTAAAGAGCAAACTGTTCGCACTAATTGCAAGGTGGATGAAATAATTTACAAAGACAGTGTCGCATGTGGCGTACGATGTGGCAGTGAAGTGCTCTACGCCGAACAAATCGTAATCGCTAACGGTGGATGGGCTAACAACTTGTGTAGCGACACTGGACTAAATCAACCATTTAAGCCTCACCGACGACACCTAATGGTTAGTGGCCCCTTAGAGCAAGTCACCCACAACTTACCTGCAGTGTGGGCGACAGGCAGCAACGAGTTTTACTTTCGTCCCGAAAGTGGCGGACTATTAATCTCAGCATGCGACCACGAATTAGTTGATCCGCATTACGGCGAAAACATCGACCCGAATATCATCGACTTAATCGCCAGCAAAACTGATTATTGGTTACCCGGCCTTACCGATATTCAACCCAAACATTTATGGTCTGGCCTACGCACTTTCAGCCCCGACCACAACTTTGTGGTCGGTCCAGACCCGCAAAAAGAAAACCTGTTTTGGGCAGCTGGTCTCGCTGGACACGGCATGACTACTGCTTACTCTGTCGGTCAAATATTAAGCGCTTGGATGTGCGATAAAAAATGCACGCACCCAAGCGCTAATGATTTGTTGCCGCAGCGACTAGTCGATATCCCACGTCTCGCCGGCATTTAGCAGCGATTCAAGAGTACCTTCACCGAGCTTTTCGGTGGTCGCAGCAACTTGCTGATGAATCTCTTCGTCAAGCACCAAGCGCTCGATAGCCTTGAAAATGCCAATCGGCACCGGAATATCAGCGGTCTCGCTACCTTGACACAAACGCATTGCGTCGGCAGAAGTGGCTTCGCTTGCATTCCAGTTGGATGCCTCGTCGGCGGAACACAATTCGATACTATTACCAGCGAAACGCACACCTTTGTCGAGTTCTTTGCCAAACACCATCGGCTGGCCATCACGCAAATCAACTTGGCGGTCATCGCGTACTTTACGATCAACGATATGCTCGAAAGCACCATCATTAAAGATTACACAGTTTTGTAAGATTTCAACGAAAGCAAATCCTTTATGTGCATGAGCTGCAGCCAACACCTCTTTAAGATGCTTGGGCTGAGTATCAACGGTACGTGCCACAAATGAAGCGTTTGCACCAAGCGCCAAAGCAATCGGGTTGAACGGCTGGTCTAGTGAGCCATAAGGCGAAGATGCCGTAACTTTACCCGGCACAGTGGTAGGTGAATACTGACCTTTTGTAAGACCATAAATGCGGTTGTTAAACAACAGCACTTTAATATTCAAATTACGGCGCATCGCATGAATGATGTGATTACCACCAATCGACAGCGCATCACCATCGCCGGTTATAATCCAAACATCTAAATCAGGATTAGCTATCTTAACACCAGAAGCAATCGCCGGAGCACGTCCGTGTATTGTGTGAAAGCCGTAAGTGTTCATGTAATACGGAAAACGACTTGAGCAGCCGATACCTGAAACCACTGCAAAGTTTTCTTTGGGCACGCCAAGACTAGCGAACACTTGTTGTACGCCCGCGAGGATTGCGTAGTCTCCGCAACCAGGACACCAACGCACCTCTTGGTCAGAAACGAAATCTTTCTTTTTGTATTCAGTAGCGGGTGACATGACTATTATGCGTTAAGAATGTTTTGAAAGTGTTCGAACAATTCAGCGCCACCAAAAGGCTTGCCCTGCATTTTCGAAATTGAAATGGTGTCGAGCAAGTACTCGCCACGAATGACACGATTAAGTTGCCCGCGATTCAACTCAGGGATGACTACCTTGTCGAATTTCGACAAGACGTCTTTAAGGTCTAATGGCAACGGCCAGATGTTACGCAAATGGACTTGTGATACCTTCATCCCTTGCCTATGGCAACGCTCAACGGCGCCTCGAATTGCGCCATAAGTTGAGCCCCAGCCAAGAACCAAGATATCTCCGCTGTCTTCGCCAAACACTTCGAGTGGCTTATAAGATTTAGCGATGCCATTAACTTTTTGCTCGCGCAACATTGTCATGCGCTCGTGATTTTCGGCTTCATAAGACACATTACCTGTACCTTCAGATTTTTCTAAACCACCCACGCGGTGCTCTAAACCCGGTGTGCCCGGCTTAATCCATGGGCGAGCCAGGGTTTCCGGGTCGCGATCAAACGGCTGACGAGTGTCACCCTCTTTTGCGAACTCATTAGCGATTTTCGGCAAGCTCGAGGCGTCCGGAACCAAAAATGGCTCAGCGCCATTGCCAATGTAGCCATCAGATAACAAAATAACTGGTGTCATATAAGTTACTGCAATACGCACAGCTTCAATAGCTGCTTCGAAACAATCGCCGGGCGACGAGCAAGAAACAATCGGCATAGGCGCCTCGCCGTTGCGTCCGAATATCGCTTGATTCAAATCGGATTGCTCGGTCTTAGTAGGCATACCTGTGGACGGCCCCGCGCGCTGCACGTTTACCACCACTAATGGTTGCTCAACCATAACCGACAAACCCAAAGCCTCGCCTTTAAGCGCCAAGCCTGGCCCGGATGTTCCTGTAACACCAAGTGAACCGGCCCAACTTGCGCCGATCGACGAACAAATCGCAGCGATTTCGTCTTCGGCTTGATAAGTAGTTACACCATAATTTTTGTAACGCGCCAAAGCGTGCAACACATCGGATGCCGGAGTAATCGGGTATGAACCGTAAAACAAATCTAGGTTGGCCAACTTAGCACCGGCCACCAAGCCCATCGACAATGCAGCATTACCGCCCATATTGCGGTAAGTGCCGTGAGCCAATGGCGCAGAACTTACTTTGTATTGCGTCGCGAAAAACTCAGAGTTTTCAGCGATCATCACCCCAGCACGCAACGCTTTTAAGTTAGCTTCGAGGACCTCAGGCTTCTTGCCAAACTTCGATTCGAGCCACTTCTCGGTAGTATCAAGCGGGCGCGAGTAAGCGTAGTAAAGCATACCCAGTGCTAGCAAATTCTTACTGCGCAACGCCTGTTTGTTAGTTAACCCACAGTCGGCCACAGCGTTTAGCGTGGCCTCATTCAGGTCAATCGCAATAAAATTGTACTTGTCCGCCAACTCATCGGCATCATCAAGAGGATTTGAATCGTAGTGCGCCTTAGCCAAATCGCGGTCGCCGAAATTACCGGTATTAACAATCAAAGTGCCGCCCTCTTTTAAATCGCACAAATTAACTTTAAGCGCCGCCGGGTTCATCGCCACTAACACATCCGGCTGGTCGCCCGGAGTGTGGATGTCATTCGACGAAAAGCGTACCTGAAAGCCAGACACCCCAAAAACCGTTCCTATAGGAGCACGAATCTCAGCCGGATAATCAGGGAAAGTCGCGATATCGTTGCCCAACAACGCCGAAGTGTTGGTGAACTGATTACCGGTAAGCTGCATGCCATCGCCAGAGTCTCCGGCGAAGCGAATTACAACATCATCAACCTGTTGCAGTGGGATTTCTTGTGTGGATGCCATCTGGCTTTGAAATTTTGTCAGCGTCGTCACGTGAATTACGCGAGCAATATTCTAACGTTATCTCGCTTGCAAGATTGAATTCCATGCGCAATATAGCACCGCTTCCTGTTTTGCGATTGGCACCAAGCAATCGTCCGTTATGACGACGCATCACTCGCGCCACCGAATGCAGGCCAAGTCCGCGCACCTTACCTTCGGCGCCCTTGGATGACTTAAAAGGTTCTGTTAAATCAGACAAATGCCCCTGTGGCAGCCCTGGACCAACGTCAACCACTTCAATCCATGGCCCACTTTCGGCCTCGCCCCAACGCAAAAGCAGATGTGGATTATCGATGCCGTCCATTGCTTCGAAGGCATTCCACATTAGATTCAACAAAGCGCGTTGCAAATCAGTGCGATTAGCGTGCACTTTTATTGCACTATTACCCTCAATTTCGACATCAATCGCAAACGCCACCCGCGCCGCAAATATTTCAGCGGCTTCGCCAACAGCTTCAGCAATCGACAGCGGCACCAAAACCGGTGGACGTCCGTCGGCAAGCGCGAGCATTTCTTCGCATAAAGTGATAGCGTGTGCCGCCGACAAACGAATCGACTCGAGCGAGGTTTCAAGCTGGTGAATCGGGGCTGGCTGCTCGCCGGCAAGGTGCAACAGCTGCAAGTCGGCATGGCCAATTACGGTGCCGAGCAAATTCTTAATGTCGTGCGTGGCAAGAGTTGCCTCAGCCGGCTCTGTTGCTTTAGAGCTGGCGACACTAGAATCGAGGTTGGGAGGAGTGGTCTTCACGGCCTTCAACCTAAATCATTACCGATGGACTTCCGACATTCAAGACGTTTCGCTGCAGAACAAGCAAAAAATCACTGTGGCGACCTCTATCCTGGGCCAATTTTGATGCCTCGCGGTTTGTTACGCGCCCTCGATCCGATATTGGCCGTCGCATTGGGCCCTGCAAATAATCCCACTGCCGAATTCAAAGAGTCCTTCGAACAAATGCTACGTGGACGGCCTGACGGTCCGCTGTTATTGGCTTTGTGGGCGTCGACTACTTCGGGTGAAATTCCGCATGCTGATCTACGTAAGATTTTAAAGTATTTCCCTGAACAGTTGCCAGAGCGCCCCACTAACCGTGGCGAGTTGTTGGCGTTTTTGCATCCGCGCGTTTCTATTATCGCGTGCTGCACTTTATCGTTAGCACAGCGCCGTGATTCCGATGCTTTACCCACTGCCGAACGTTTGGGCTTGGGCTTGGTGCTGACCAAGTTGTTGATTGATTTACCGCAGCACCTTGCTGCCGGTAAACTTTATTTCTCAAGTAGTGATTTGCAACAAGCTAATTTGTCAGAAGATGATTTATTCAACATGGTACGCACTCCAGAAGTCGATCAGTTTTTATCGACGCAATGCGATTGGGCATTGGCGTTGATTGAAGAAGGTTTACCCGCCTGCGACAAAGTAGGTGCGCGTTTACGCCGTGGCTTACTTGCTGCTGCGTTACGTGCGCAAATGATTTTGCGCCGCGTACGTAATCCAAAGAATGATATATTTAGACGACCACCTAAGTTGTCAGCGCATGAAAGGTGGCGCTGTGCGATGAAGGCTTGGCGTCCATAAAAAAAACCCCTGCCAATTAAGGCAGAGGTTAGAAGAAACATGGAAAAAGAGACTATTAGTGTTTTATTAGAAAATCTTCTAATTCGGCACTTAGGTCCGCCAGACCGTAATTCTCATCACACATTGTGCGGTGGAAAATCGATTCGATGTGGCGAGGTGTTAGCACATTGATGCCGCGCATCGGTGGGTAGCTCAAAAACATTGAGCGACTCATTTCGACTTCATCTGCATCTTGAATGCTGAGGTCGGTGCCGGCGAATCTCCAAGGTACTGAATCGAAAGGCAAACCGCCAATCAACAATTCATAAAGCATGATGGCTACAGCTTGCGCGTCGCCCTTGCTGTTCCATAATAGGAACGGGTTGTACCAAGGTGTGGTAACGATGCGATCGTTACGTGTTGATTTTGCGACTGGGTCGATGATGTACACCGCGCCGTCATCAGAAATCAAAATATTTTCTGGCTTCAAGTCGCCGTGGCATTCCCAGCCTTTATCTTGCAAAGCTAAAACAGTTTTACAAACATCACTCATCCAACCCAACTTAACGCCTTCCATGCTGCGGATGCGTTCGCGTAAAGTTAAACCAGTTATGTGTTCCATCACTAAAGCAGGGCGGCCGTTTACTTCGATCACCTCTTTGATCTTTGGAGTACCGAAGCCGTCCGCAAGTTCTAATAGGCGGGCTTCTTCGCGAAGTAATTCATCTACTTCAGCAGCATCTAAAATTTCAGCAGTCGCGCCGTCTATCGGATCGATAAACATAGCTTCTGCCGGAGTCTCGTCTGGGCTAACTGCGCGTGGATCTCGCGTTACAGTTACTTCACCGAAACGTGGTAGGTTTTTGCCGCCACCACTGTCGTCGCCGAGCTTCATTGCCCAGTGGTTGCCTTGTGCGTCGCTAACCAGGAATACTTGTGTGAAAGCACCGCGACCGAGGAAGTCCTCTACCTGGTAGTTTGCGATTGTTTGTCCGTTTGAGATTCTTAGCATGATGTGAATTGGGTTCTCTGATATATCGGACTTGCTCGGATGAAAACTAAAGTACTTTAGGGGTTTTTATATAATAATCAGCCTAGATGGATGCTCACACCTTAGATTGTTACCGCAAAGCCGGCATAATTGCTCGTGATGCCAAGCTATTAGCAGTTTCGCTGATTAAGACTGGCGTCAAGTTAGCTGATGTGATGGACGCCGCTGAAGACTATATCTTGTCAAAAGACGCGGGTATTGCCTTTCCGGCGCAGACTAGCCGTAACCAAATCGCTGCCCACTACTGCCCTGCTCCTGGCGATCAAACTGTTTATGCCGCCGAAGATGTAGTGAAGGTTGATATCGGGGTTGAGGTCGATGGTTATGTCGCAGACAATGCGATGAGTGTTTACTTAGGTGAAAATCCTTTTTACCACGACATGGTGCAAGCGTCGGCTGACGGCTTGGCGGCGGCGATTGAAGTCGCTGGTCCTGGGGTGAAGGTTAATGACATGTCACGCGCGATTGAAAACGCAATTGAAGCTAAGGGCTTTAAGCCGGTTTACAACTTAACCGGGCATGGTGTTGGCCGCTGGACAGTGCATTGCGCACCATCGATTCCGGCATGTCCCGATCGCTGGAATAAAGCCGTACTCGAACCGGGAATGGTAATTGCAATCGAACCTTTCGCTACGGATGGCAAGGGCACTGTGCATGAGCAAGGCAAATCTGAAATATTCATGGTGACTAAAGAGCCACGCAAGTTTAAGGGCATCGACGAACGTGTGTGGAATGTCATCGAAAAGATGAATGGCCTGCCGTTTGCGCGACGTTACTTTGATGGCATTGATAGTGAAGCAATCGAAAGTAGTTTGTTACGCTTGCAACGTATTGGGTGCATAATGAGTTTTCCGCCATTGGTTGACCCTGATGCAAAAGTACGCGTCTCGCAATGTGAGCACACTTTGATTATCAGCGAGAACGGCGCTGAAGTTATTACAGAATAACCTACTTCGAGGCCAACACCGAATCAATACGGCGCTCAGCAAAACGATCGGCGGCGGTTGCAGTACTAATGCCTTCTGCGTTTGAAATCGCAAAAATCTCACTCATGTTAGTACGGATACTATCCATGTTTTTCATGGCGCGCTCTTCGTTGTAGCCACCGTCGGCCATTTCGTCGTAGACGTTAATCAATCCAGCAGCGTTAACCACATAATCTGGGGCATAACGAATACCCAAATCGCGCAGCACGTCGCCGTGACGATCTTCGAGCAGCTGATTATTGGCTGCACCCACAATCGCCTTGCACTTAAAGTTCGGGATAGTATCGTCGTTGATTGAGCCGCCAAGCGCACATGGTGCATAAACATCGCATTCAACGCCACGGATTTCGTCGGGGCTAACAACTGTGCCACCGGTTGCAGCAGCAACACGTTGTGCTGATTCATCGAAGATATCGGCGACGATAATTTTGCCGCCATCTTTAGCGATTAAATCGGCGTATATCGAACCTACTGAACCAGCACCCTCAACAGCAAAAGTTTTACCGGCACAAGAATCGCTACCGTAAACATCTTGCAACGTCGCTTTAAGACCTAAAAATGTGCCCCACGCTGTTTTTGGCGATGGGTTGCCAGACTTACCCGCCAAACCAACTACATGATTTGAACGTGTTGCCACAATGCCCATGTCTTCGACCTTAGTGTTGACGTCTTCGGCGGTAATGTAAGAGCCACCGAATGACTCGACGAAATCGCCCATCGCTTCGAAAAATGCCTGAGACTTCATTGACGGATCGCCAATAATCACTGACTTGCCGCCACCTAAATTAAGCCCAGCGCAAGCTGCCTTGTAAGTCATACCTTTTGACAGACGTAATACGTCAGTAAGGGCTTCTTCTTCGCTGGCGTAATTCCAGAGGCGCATGCCACCTAGAGCTGGGCCAAGAACGGTACTGTGCACTGAAATGAAAGCGAGCAGACCTGATTCTATATCGTATGCGCGCTTAACAGACTCGTAGCCTTCTACGGGGATGTCGGTGATTTCGATCACTGTTTTTATCTCGTTTTGATGGGAGGAAAGGGTTCGTGGGGTCGTGTATTCTACCGTTGCGCCCCTTTTTTGACTACCTTGAACGCCTCGCTCGACCCTGTTTTCGTTACCTGCTGCACAACTGGCCCTGACGCCCAGCAAGATGGGATTTATTTTATTCAAGCTACTACTTATGTAAGCGGAGAAGGCCCCAAGCATCTAATAGAGCCAACTTTCTTGTCGCCTTATCGGCACGAAGCCATGCCGGTTAACTCACCTAAGTTATTGTCCGGCATAGGCTTAACCCCAGAAAAACTATCGCAATTATCGTTTTTTGGTGATGTCATCAGCGATTTGCTACAAAAGCTCGAAGCGCGACCTGTAATCGTTGCCACCCCACAGCAGCAATTCGCAGAGCTATACGCGGCATACTGCCCAGCAGTGGTCGCCCCACGCA
>Ga0233427_10000412_pt1 | contig 55178 bp, 52 predicted proteins | sample SI_118_April2016_5_FD_179885 | JGI IMG/M metagenome (GOLD analysis project Ga0233427, IMG submission 179885) | Seawater microbial communities from Saanich Inlet, British Columbia, Canada - SI_118_April2016_100_MG | ecosystem: Environmental > Aquatic > Marine > Inlet | place: Canada: British...
GTCTGGTGCCAACTCTAGAATGCTTTCTCCATTGTAGACTATATCACCTTCTGTAATATCATAGTCTTCTTTTCCAGCCATGATAGAGGCCAAAGTACTTTTACCTGAACCGTTAGGTCCCATAATTGAATGGACTTCACCTTTATTTATTTTTAAATCTAACCCATTTAGAATCTTCTGCCCTTCAACTTCAGCGTGAAGATTAATAATCTCTAACATAAAAAACTCCCTAATAAATTAATAAAAACCTTAAAAGCTTAGCCAACACTTCCTTCCAAGCTAACACTGAGAAGCCTTTCTGCTTCTACTGCAAACTCAAAAGGCAATTCTTTAAAAACCTCTTTGCAGAAACCGTTCACAATTAATGACAATGCATCTTCCTCGGACATTCCCCTTTGTTGACAATAAAAAATCTGATCTTCTCCCACTTTTGAAGTAGTTGCCTCATGCTCTAATTGAGCACTTGGATTCTTAACTTCTATATATGGAAAAGTATGTGCACCACAGTTCTCACCTATTAAAATTGAATCACAAACTGTATAGTTTCTAGCATTTTCAGCATTCTTGGAAACTTCAACTAAACCTCTATATATATTCTGACCAAAGCCAGCTGAAATACCTTTTGAAACAATTGTACTCTTAGTGTTCTTTCCTATATGAATCATTTTAGTCCCAGTATCTGCCTGTTGCTTATTGTTAGTTAAAGCAACTGAATAGAATTCACCAACAGAGTTATCACCAGACAAAATACAACTAGGATATTTCCAAGTAATAGCAGAACCTGTCTCAACCTGAGTCCAAGAAATTCTGGAATTTCTACCAACACAATTTCCTCTCTTTGTAACAAAATTATAAATTCCACCCTTACCTTCCTTGTCACCTGGGTACCAATTCTGAATTGTTGAATATTTAATCGTAGCATCATCAAAAGCAATCAGCTCTACACAGGCTGCATGTAGTTGGCTGGTGCTCCTTTTGGGTGCAGTACAACCCTCTAAGTAGCTCACGCTACTTCCTTCTTCTGCGACGATAAGTGTTCTCTCGAATTGTCCTGTGTCTTCTGCATTTATTCTAAAATAAGTTGAAAGTTCCATTGGACATTTGACACCTTTCGGAATATAAACAAATGACCCATCAGTAAATACTGCTGCATTTAAAGCCGCAAAATAATTGTCACCCGCAGGTATTACACGGCCTAAATATTTTTTAACCAACTCCTCATGCTCTTCAACGGCCTCCGAGAAAGAGCAGAATATAATTCCAAGCTTAGCAAGCTTGTCTTTAAAGGTTGTCACCAGTGACACACTATCAAAAACCACATCTACAGCGATTCCTTCGAGTTGCTTTTGTTCTTCAAGAGGTATTCCAAGTTTATTATAAGTGTCTATTATTTCAGGATCAATTTCATCAAGCGATTTTGGCATTTCTTTTGGTGCAGCAAAGTAACTAATGCCATTATAATCAATAGGCTCTATATTAAGCTTTGCCCAAGAAGGCTCTTTCATAGTCTTCCATTTCTTATAAGCGTTTAATCTAAAATCCAAAAGCCATTTAGGTTCATTCTTTTTCTTTGATATAAAATGTATAACTTCTTCGCTTATACCTTTCGGGATTATTTCTTGCTCAATATCTGTAACGAATCCATACTTATATTCATTATTTTCAAGCATTTGTTTAGTTTCTTGATCATTGTCAATTCTTAATTCTTCTGTCATATTTTAAAAATACTCCCTATGCTTCCTATATTATTCAGCTTTATTTCTAAAATTATTAGTGGCTATATCTTCTACAGTAATGTCGTTTAGAAAATTAAGAGTATGAAGCTGCAAATGGTCCCAAACAGACCTTTGACTACATGAGTTAAACAATTCGCATACAACGTTTTTTTCCATACAGTCTATCAATTGCATGTCTCCTTCAATTGCTTCGTATACATCCTTTAAAGAAATGTCATTGGTGGATTTCCTTAGTGAGTATCCACCTTCTGGCCCTGGAGAAGAACTTAAGAGCCCTTTTTGAACCAACTTCCTCATAATTTTAGCAAGATAATTCTGAGGTATATGCTGTTTCTCGGATATATCTCTAATAGTAAAAACACTCGCATCTTCTTTTGCGATATATGTAAGAGATCGAACTGCGTAATCTAGCGACTTACTTACTTGCAAAGCATCCTCTTTATATTCATAACCATAATATAACCTAAAAAAATAATTATTTCACCGAAAAACTATTATTGACTTACAATAGCATTACAGTACTATATTAGCTTAATTTCAATTAATAAAGGAAAGATATGAACGATAAAGAATGGCTAATATTGGATGCTAAAGATAAAATTGTAGGAAGACTTGCTACTAAAGTTGCAAACATCCTAATTGGTAAAAACAAGTCAAATTACACTCCTGGCTGCGATAACGGTGATTTTGTTATCATTGTTAACTCAAATGAAGTTAAATTTACTGGAAACAAACTGGAGCACAAATTTTATTATAGGAATACTGGCTATCCAGGGGGACTTAGAAGCACAAAGGCTGCAGATATGATGGAAAAGGACTCTACAGAGGTTCTGAGAAAAGCAGTCAAAGGGATGCTTCCAAAAAATAAATGGCAAAGTATCTTTATGAAAAGATTAAAAGTTTACAAGGACTCTGCTCATCCACACGCAGGACAGAATCCTAAGGCGACAGAGGTTTAAATTGGAAAAATATTACGCTACAGGCAGAAGAAAAAATTCTATAGCTAAAGTTTGGCTTACTAAGGGTGATGGGGATATCAAAGTAAATAAAAGAGACATTAAAGAATATTTCCCTAGGGACTTCTGGGTTAACCATGCAACAGAAGCATTGAATGTAACCGAAACAAGTAATGATTTTAATTTTAATATATCTGTTTTGGGTGGTGGTTTAACCGGTCAGTCTGGAGCAATCAGACTAGGTATATCTAAAGCAATACTATTGTACAACGAATCTTTCCGTTCAAAATTAAAACCAAAAGGTCTACTAACTAGAGACTCAAGAATGGTTGAAAGTAAAAAATATGGAAAGAGAAAAGCTAGAAGAGGCCAGCAGTTCTCTAAAAGATAGAAGTCTCGAAAAAATGAAAAAGAAATTCAAGATTTCAAAACCAAAAGGAAAATTAGGAGTTTTAATACCTGGAATTGGTGGAGCCGTAAGCACAACTTTTATTGCAGGAATTGAATCATATAAACAGGGATCCGGTAAACTTTTTGGCTCATTATCGCAAATGGGTACAATACGTATCGGGAAACGAACAGAAAAGAACACGCCTTACATAAAAGACTTAATAGATTTAGCTAATATTGAAGACCTAGAATTTTTCGGGTGGGATGTTTACCCACAAGATTGTTACAAAGCTACTATAAAAGCTGGGGTTCTGGATAGAACACTTATAGATAGTCTTAAAGATAAACTCGAGAGAATAAAGCCTAACAAGGCTGTTTTTAACAAAAAGTTTGCTGAAAACCTATCTGGAAAAAATATTAAAAAAGAGAGTAATTACTTCAAATTAGCCTTAGAGCTAATTGCTGAAATTAAAGCTTTTAAGAAAGAAAAGAATATCGATAGGTTAGTAATGATATGGTGCGGAAGTACAGAAATCTTTTTTAAGAAAGGAAGAATTCATGAAAACATAAAAGGTTTCGAAGATGCATTAAGAAAGAACCATAAAGGAATATCTCCTAGTATGATTTACGCATACGCTGCCATTAAGTGTGGTGCAGCCTATGCAAATGGAGCTCCTAATCTTTCTGTTGATATACCGGCGCTTGAAAAATTGAGCAAAAAGAACAATGTCCCAATTGCAGGAAAAGATTTCAAAACAGGTCAGACATTAATGAAGACTATTTTAGCTCCTGGTATAAAAAGTAGACTATTGGGATTAAATGGTTGGTTTTCAACTAACATATTAGGAAATAGAGATGGTGAAGTTCTAGATAATCCAAAGAATTTTAAAACAAAAGAAGAAAGTAAATTAAGTGTTCTTGAGCATATTTTCCAACCTGAAATTAATCAGGAGCTTTACGGAGACTTTTACCACAAGGTAAGAATCAACTATTACCCTCCAAGAGGAGACCAGAAAGAGGCATGGGACAATATAGATATTTTTGGATGGTTGGGTTACGAAATGCAAATTAAAGTAAACTTCTTATGTAGAGATAGTATTTTAGCTGCACCAATAGTCTTAGATCTTATAATATTTATGGATTTGGCGCAAAGAGCTGGTATGGATGGAATTCAAGAGTGGATGTCATTCTACTTCAAGAGCCCGATGGTTGGAGAAAATCTTTACCCAGAGCATGACGTTTTTATTCAATCTATGAAACTTAAAAATACCTTAAGATTCCTTGCAGGTGAAAAGAATATTGACCACCTTGGACTAGATTATTACTACGAGTAATAGATTAAATAGCTTTTGCCGATTCTAAAACAACAATAACTTCGTTTGATTTAACTGTTATAAGCCCTGGGCCTGTAGTTAAATTCCTTGAATCTCCCTCAAAGCTTGTGAATGAAAGATTACAAGGAAGAATATTGGAAGAAAATAAGGTGTGTCCAGGAAGAATCCCAAATTCTCCAACAGAATTTGTAGCACTTAATCCAACAGCTTTATCGTTAAAAATAACTTCTTCTGGTGAATAAATAGTTAGATTAAAAAAATCATTCATATTACTCTAATGTTTTCCCCTTCTCTTTCGCCTCTTCTATGCTTCCCACTAAATAAAAGGCCTGTTCTGGAAGAGTATCAAGTTCTCCGCTAAGAATTTCATCAAAAGACTTAATTGTATCTTCTATTGAAACATACTTGCCATCCAAGCCTGTAAATTGCGATGCAACAAAGAAAGGTTGAGATAAGAACCTTTGAACTTTCCTTGCTCTTGAGACGTCTACTTTGTCCTGCTCGGATAATTCATCCATTCCGAGAATAGCAATAATTTCCTGTAGCTGTTTATATCTTTGAAGAATTCTTTGGACTTCTCTAGCAACTCTATAATGCTCATCTCCAACAATTCTTGGATCAAGCATTCTTGAAGTTGAATCTAATGGGTCAACGGCTGGATAAATTCCTAACTCTGAAAGTTGCCTTGATAAAACAATAGTTCCATCTAAGTGAGCAAAAGTTGTTGCTGGTGCAGGATCTGTTAAATCATCGGCTGGAACATAAATCGCCTGTACGGAGGTAATTGAACCTTTAACAGTTGAAGTAATTCGCTCCTGAAGAGCGCCTAAATCAGTTGCTAATGTGGGCTGATATCCAACGGCAGAAGGTATTCTTCCTAATAGAGCTGAAACCTCTGACCCAGCTTGTGTAAATCTAAATATGTTATCTACGAATAATAAAACATCTTGACCCTCTTGATCTCTAAAATGCTCAGCCTGTGTTAATCCGGTCAGAGCTACCCTAGCTCTTGCCCCAGGTGGTTCGTTCATTTGACCAAAAACAAGACCGGTGTTTTCAAGAACACCAGACTCCTTCATTTCCATATAAAGATCGTTACCTTCCCTTGTTCTTTCCCCAACACCTGCAAAAAACGAATATCCGCCATATTCTTTTGCAACGTTATTGATAAGCTCCATAAGAAGAACCGTCTTCCCGACCCCGGCCCCACCAAACAAGCCAATTTTCCCACCTTTTAAGAAAGGTGCAAGCAAGTCGATAACCTTAATTCCAGTTTCAAATACTTCAGTTTTCGTACTTTGTTCTTGGAATGAAGGTGCTGGCTTGTGAATTGGACTAAGTGAATCAGATTCTATTGGACCTACTCCATCGATTGGTTCACCAATAACATTCATCATTCTTCCTAAGGCACTCTTTCCTACAGGAATACTAATCGGTTTTCCTGTATCTAAAACCTTTTCGCCTCTTCTAATTCCGTCTGTTGTATCCATAGCAATACATCTTACTCTTTTACTACCAATCTGCTGAGCTACTTCTACAGTCAGATTCCAATCATCCTTATTAATAAGTGGGTTTGTTAACTTTAAAGCAGTATTAATAGGAGGAAGTCCCTCTGAAACAAACTCAACATCTATTACTGGTCCTAAAACCTGAATAACCTGTCCTAAATTTTCACTACTCATTTTAATCTCCTTTTTATTTAATAGCCTCGGCGCCATTTACAATATCCATCAACTCAGTAGTGATGTATGCCTGCCTGGTCTTATTAAACAATATTGTTGTATCTCGTAAAATATCGTCTGCGTTTCTAGTTGCATTATCCATAGCAGCAGTCCTAGCAGCGTGTTCGCTAGTAACAGACTCCAATAAAATGCTAGAAATTGTAAGGTTGAAGAACTTAGGAAGAACTTCTTCCACGAAAGATTCTATACCCGGCTCAATTAATATATCGCCTGATTTATCATCTTCTGATTCTTCAACTTCTAATTCAATAGGTAAAACTTTACTTATAGTTGGAACCTGAGAAATCGCGCTTTCAAATTTGTTATAAGCAATATAAATGTTATCGATCTTCTTTTCAAGAAAAGGTAATAAAAGCTGACCCGTAATTTCTTCGGCTATATTTTTATAATTCTTTTCTGTTAAGCTAGTGATACTTTCCCCAAATCCTATCTCTTTAAAATAATCAGCGCCTTTTTTTCCTACATATAGATTCTTAATATTCTCCGATTTAAAACTATACCTCTCTATCATCCTAAACAAACTTGTATTATAGGATCCACATAGTCCTCTATCAGAAGAAACGATTACCAAGATATCGTTATTTGAATCCTCATTAATATTAAGAAACCTGCTGGGGGAATCTTTTATTGATCCTGTGACTATTTTTACTATGTCTTTGTATGACTTAAAATAAGGTCTAAATGAATTCAACATAAGTTGAGTCTTTGCGTACTTGACCGTGGCAATCATCTTCATAGCCTGCATAATTCTCTTAGTACTTTTAACACTAGAAATTTTGGTTCGTATTTCTTTTAAACTAGGCATATTAGGATGCGTAAACTCCTTTGAATTTTTCTAATGAAGCTTTTAGTTCCGTTACAATATCATCTGAATATTCTTTGTTAAGCCTGTCTAGCAAATCCTTATGAGAGGACTCAAAGTAATCATATAATTTCTCTTCATAGTCACCTATTTTGTCTACGTCAATTTCATCTGCATAACCATTTGTAACAGCAAAAGATAAAAGAACCTGTTTCTCTACAGGTAGTGGAACATACTGACCTTGCTTCAATGCTTCGACTAGTCGAGAACCTCTTTTTAACTGTGACTTTGTAGCTTCGTCTAGATCAGAAGCAAAAGCAGAAAAAGCCTCAACCTCTCTATACTGAGCAAGATCCAACCTTAAAGTACCCGCAACTTTTTTCATACTTTTTACTTGTGCAGACCCTCCTACCCTTGAAACCGAAAGTCCAACATTAATAGCAGGTCTAACTCCAGAATAAAATAAATCGGTTTCTAAATAAATTTGACCATCTGTTATAGAAATAACATTTGTAGGGATATAAGCTGAAACATCCCCGGCTTGTGTTTCAATTATTGGAAGAGCAGTAAGTGATCCTCCTCCGTTTTCATCACTCATCTTAGCCGCTCTCTCTAATAGTCTAGAATGAAGATAGAAAACATCCCCAGGATAGGCTTCTCTACCTGGAGGTCGTCTAAGTAAAAGTGATAACTGCCTATAAGAGTAGGCATGTTTAGTAAGATCATCATATACGACCAGTGCATGCCTTCCACTGTCTCTGAAATGCTCTCCTATGGCACAACCTGTAAATGGTGCCAAGAATTGATACGGAGCAGGGTCACTTGCATTAGCAGCAACGACCGTTGTATATTCGAATGCCCCATTTTCTTTTAATTTTTCGACAACCTGAGCAACTGTTGACTGTTTTTGTCCTATTGCAACATAAATACAGTAAACACCTTTTCCTTTTTGATTAATTATAGTATCAATTGCGATAGCAGTCTTTCCAGTTTGCCTATCACCTAATATTAATTCTCTTTGCCCACGTCCAATCGGAATCATAGAATCAATAGCTTTTATGCCTGTTTGAAGAGGTTCGTTAACAGATTTCCTTGCTATAACTCCTGGGGCTTTTATTTCAACAGGTTTGAAGTCATCTGTTGAGACATCTCCCTTGCCATCTATAGGAGCACCAAGGCCATCTACTACTCTTCCCAACATAGAATCTGAAACGCCTACTCTAGCAATTTCTCCAGTTCTTTTAACTTTGTCTCCTTCATTAACTAAATCATCAGCAGCAAAGATTGCTATTCCTACGCTATCTTCTTCCAAATTAAGAATTAAACCATAAACCCCGCTGTCAAAAGTTACCAATTCCCCAGCCATTGCTTCATCCAATCCGTAAACCTTGGCTATACCATCTCCAACAGATGTTACGGTTCCTACCTCTGAAGACTTGAAGCTTGATTCAAATCCTTGAATTTTTTGTCTTAATTGGTCACTTATATTTTGAACATTTACCTCAGACATTAAGCTCTCCTTTTAAATTAATTTTCTTTAGTTCATTAACTTTACCCATCAAAGACCCATCAAAGTACTTATCTTCTACTTGAAGAACAACTCCTCCTAGTATCTTTGGATCTTCTTTGAAACTGAGTTCCAAATTACTTCCCCAAATATCTTCTAATTTTGACTTAATTAATTCTAATTTTTCTTTCTGATTTAAATCAATCGTGACAACTTCAATCTTAACTTTACCTAAAAGCCTTCTTAGCTTCTTTAAGAAGAATTCTCTAGATTCGATAAATGATTTTAACAGATTAAATTCTATGACCACTTCAAGAAACTTCCTTGTAGCATTACAATCAGAAACAATTTGTGCGATTAAATCATTCTTAACTGATGAAGGGTAAATATCATTAATTAAACAAAGCCTAATACTTTTATCTGAATTGAAGGCATCTACGAAATTTGAAAGACCGGTATAAACTTTCTCTAAATCTTCTTTAGAAGAGGAATCATTCGTTAGTGCTATAAAGAAATCATTAACTGTTGCTGACGGCATTTTGCTTAACCTCGCTTAAAAAAGTCAAAATAAGTTGAGAATCTTTTTCCACTGTTACCTCGTTTGATATCTCATATTGAGCAACTTGGAGTGCCTTATTTAGAATAGCACTCTCAACTTCATACTTCAGCCTTAAAGACTCTAACTTAATTATATCTTCTGTGTCAGCTTTAATCTTCTTTGCTACAAAATTAGCATTCTCAATTATATCTTTTGTTTTTCTACTTGTAATTGAATCAATTGAATTTCTTAACTCAGTTAACTCATTATCTATAAGATTTATTTTCTGTGAACTAGAGTTATAAGCCTCTTGGGATGTTTCAATGATAGCATTAGCTTCTTGAATCTCTCTACTTATTTTTTGGCTCCTTTCAGAAAAGAACTTTACGACAGTATCCTTAAGGAAATAATATAGAATTCCTATAAAAACTATAAGATTAAAAAGATGCTGTGAGGCAAACTTTAATTGACCAGCTATATTAATTTCTTCTGACATATCTATATTTTCCCTTTGATTTCAGATACTAACTCTTTAATTTTTTTTGATAATTCACTATCACCCTTGTTAATATCTTCTACGGTTACGTCTTGAATCTTTAAAGACAACTCGGAATTCAAATTCTTTCTGGCATTTTCAATCTCAATCAAGGACTCTTCCTTTGCCTTTTTAATCAATTCCTCAGCGTGCCTTTTAGCTTCAACTATTTTCTCATTTGATGATATTTCAATCTCAGATTTAAAATCTGAGATTCTTTTTTTATAATCCTCTTCAATTTCTATTGCTTGCTCATCCATACTCTTGGCTCTTTCTATCCTAACAGAAGTTTCAACATCTCTATTCTCTTTTAAATCCAAAAGGGGTTGGAACAAGAACTTGTTTAAAAAAAGAATTATAAAAATGAAAATTCCAAGCTCAACAAAAAAAGTACTATCTACAGATAAAACATTGGAAGAATCAGCTGAATTAGCACTATACATAAATAAATATATAAATAAAAAAACTTTCTTCATTGTTAATCTCTAAAAAAACGATATAGCAGAGGGGGAGCTATAAAAGTAGTCAACATAACCATCACCGTAAGAGCCGAATAATCACTACTACTTAAGACTCCTGTAGCAAGCCCCATTGATGCAAAAATAAGCCCTACTTCACCTCTCGGTATCATTCCAATTCCTATCACTAGCTTGTTTGCCCTTATCGAAAAAGCGCCCAAGCCACTAACTAATTTACCTATTACAGCAATTGTAAATAAAACTAAAGCTAAGATTATAACTGCAATATTTTCTTTTATAAAGGGATTGAAAACAGAAATATCGACGGCTGACCCAACCATAATAAAGAATATGGGTATAAAAACATCCGCAACTGGTTTCAATCTGTCCTCAATTAAATCTTTTTGATGGGTTTTGGCTAACAAAAGTCCCGCTGCAAAAGCTCCAATTATAGGAGCTAATCCTGCAAGTTGCGCTAAATAAGCAAAAATGAAAGTATATGCAAGGGCTCCTAAGAGCAAGCTCCCTCTTGCTTTTAAGCTATGAATAAAGACAAATAATTTTCCAGTAAAGAGATTTCCTAGAATTATAGATGCAAAAAGAAACCCTACTGCCTTAGCAGTAATAATCCCAACTGTTAAGAAGTCAACAGTTATTCCTCCCCCGGAGTTTGTTGTAGTAATAAGGGCACTGACAACAGCAAGAATTATTAAACCCATAACATCATCAATTACCGCTGCGCCCAAGATAATCTTAGATTCAACACTTTTTAATTTCTTTAATTCAGATAAAACTCTTGCGGTTATACCCACACTTGTAGCAGTAAGTGTAGCACCAATCGTCAAAGCAGCTAAAAAAAGGGTTATTTCCGAGGAGAAGCTTATTAGTGAATATGTATTTAAAATAAAAACAGAATAAAAGCCTAAGCCAAAAGGAACAACAACGCCCAAAATCGCTACGAGCAACGAAGGTACTCCGACTTTTAATAAATCATTTAAATCAGTTTCTAGACCTATCTCAAACAATAGTATTGCAACACCAACTTCAGCTAATAAATGAAAAATTTGGTATCCTGGTTCCCCCAACAACGGAATTAATGCTAATGAGCCTAGCAAAACTCCTGCAACAAGCTCACCAAGGACCTCTGGCTGTTTAAATCTTACAAAAATAGAGCTTATAGCCTTGCCAGCAACGAAAATACTAGCCAAAGCAAGAAAAAAGCTCCCTAAAGAGTAATTATTTGGATCTTCTATGGTCATCATGTGCCCCTAAATCGACTTAAGTTTCACATGAAAAAAAGTCATAGTCAAACTATAGACTCTGGAGAGTAAATCTATAATAGTTTATTATTAAAAAAACATAGAGTTACAATGCCAAGCAAAAAAATTCGTTTAACAATTTCTGACTTATGGAGCAATCAATATACTTATTTTATATTGGTGGGATTTATTGTTGGAATATGCGCAGGTTTTTCCAACGTTATATTTCACTTTCTCTATCAGACTGTTCACTTATTATTTATTTCGCCTTTAGAATCAAAAAATATGGTAATTTTTGGAACCATTGTTGGAGGCTTAATACTATTTTTTATTTCTTATCTTTCTGGAAGGGATGATATTTTAGGCTATAAATTTCATAAATTTATTCATACAATATCACGAGGCAGTGGTGTAATCAGTATCAAAGAAACTATACTGAAGAGCTTCTCTCAAATTGTTTCACTAGGATTTGGTGGATCAGTTGGACAAGAGGGACCTATGGCGCAACTCGGGGGTTCAATTGGAAGCATTGTTGGTCAAAGAATTAGAATTAAGAAAAGTGACCTTAAGATTTTTATTGCTTGTGGAATAGCGGGTGCGATAGCTGCAACTTTCAATGCTCCCATTACCGGTGTTTTATTTGTTGAAGAAGTTGCACTCTTAAGAAACATAAAAATTAGAAGTTTTTTACCTGTTGTAATATCCGCTGCTACTGCCACAGTTATAGCTGGATTCTTTAGTTCTGATCAAAACATATTCAACAGAGTAGATTTTCTTATATTTAACTATAATGAATTGTTTATATATGCCCTAATGGGGGTGGCTATAGGCTTTGCATCATCATTCTTTACAAAGTTACATTTCTTTGTAGAAAAGAAATTTGATGATTTTGTTCCAAACTTAAAAATACGACCTATAATAGGAGGCGTAGTACTAGGAGTGCTAGCCTTAGTGCCATTTGGAATTGGATTAGATGTCTTAGGAAACGGCTATGACGCAATTAGAAAAGCCATGACCTATGAATACTCACTTTGGATAGCCCTTGGAATACTTCTATTAAAACCATTGGCAACGTCCATAACACTAAATAGCGGTTGGCCTGGTGGAATATTTGCGCCATCAATCTTTATGGGTGCAATATGCGGATATCTTTTTGGCTTTGGAGTTGAATCAATTTTCTACCCTCAGCTCATTCCTGGTGAGCTTACAACTTCATATGCAATTGTAGGAATGGGAACTTTCCTAGCAGCAATGACTCAAGCACCTTTAACTTCTATTTTCTTTACTTTCGAGTTAACACAAACATATCAAGCGGTTCTTCCAGTCATGGTAAGCTCTGTTATTGGTACAACAATTTATAGACTTATTATTGGCAGATCCTTTGAAGCTTGTTATTTAAAGAAAGAAAACTTAGAGATTATTCAAAATGAAGAATCAAACATTCTAAGCAATATGAAGGTGAATGAAATTATGAGAAAAGATGTAGTTACAATTCCTGAGAAGATGACTTTAGGGAAATTTATAGAATTTCTTCCGTCAACACATCTCACAACATTTCCATTAATAGACCAAGATGATAATCTATCTGGCATCATATCTGTGCAAGATTACAGGGGATGGGTTCTAGAAGAAGAATTAAGAGATGTGGTAATTATGAAAGATCTCGCTTCAACTAATGTAAACACTGTAACACCAGATGAGTCAATGCTAGAAGTATTAAAGCATTGGGACAAAGGTGACATGCTTCCTGTTGTTTCCAGGAATGGATCAAAAAAGATTATAGGGATACTTGCAAGAAGAGATGCTCTTATAGCCTACAATAAGGCTCTGAACGAAGAATCGTCTGAACTATGATTCTTTTTTAACAAGTGGTCAATCTCATAGCCAGTGGCCAATGATCCTATGCGAGATATAACCTCAAGTGATGGATGTACATAAAGATTACAATCATTATTTTTACACTCCTGACTATCCTGGCCTAAACATAAACATTTAAAATACATCCCTTTAGTATTAAGATTATGCATCGAGCCTTTAGAATCATTAATCCTGTAAAATCCACCTGCCAAAGAAGAGTTTATAAGATAATAGACAGGTTCTTTGTTCTTATAAATTGTCTCAACTCCTTCTTGAAGAATGATATTTTTAAGAAAACTCCCGCCCTTGGAAACTTTCATCTTTTTCCTACCATCCCTATTTAATGATAGTAGTTCCTCTCCTTTCTGAACTTGCATCACCGCCATACCATAAGTGCCAGTATTATTTTTTATAAAAATTAATGGGTTTTCTACATTATAGTGACCTACCAATTCTCTTATCATTTCATCTGTTAAGTCTGCAAGTCTCTGCCTGTCTTCTGAAATATCAAAATTAATATCTTCAACTAGCCTAGTGGCTAGAGAAAAATTAAAAGGGTCCAATGAAAGGATCTCGGAAAATTCAGTCACTAGCTTATTGTAAAATTCAAAATGAATATTTTTCTTACGCGAATGCCATCCTACCTCTGTTGGAGGAACAACAAGCTGGTCAAGGTTTTCTAATATTGGAGGCGAAAAATCCGATAAGTCATTGTTAATCAAAACCAAATCTGGTTCAAAATCATCTAAGAATATTTTATCTCCTACTCTTTTAATCTTGCTAGCTAAAACTTTTTCATTATTAGAAGCAATAAATTCATATTCTTCGAGGTCTCCTTCATACAGGCCAACCCTGACTTGTAAATTCGCCTTTTGAAGAATCATGACAAGTGAGCGTATATTGTCCCAATAAAAACTATTTCTTGTGTGAAACTCGGGAACTATTAAAACTTTCTTGATTTTACCAGAGTGACTCTTGGCCTTATAATCTTTTGTTAATTTTGCCGCTTGATCAATAAAGGTAGTAGAAAGATTATTGAATCCTCCGGGAAAGATATTGGTATCTACGGCCGTTATTTTATTTTCTGAAACTCTTAAATCAACTGAAGTATAAAAAGGTATACTCACCTCATCTTCCTTCTTCTTAAACCAATCCGAAATCTTGTCTTGGTTTAGCAGAACAACTTCATCTATTTTTTCTAAAAAAGTCATATTAAATATATCAGCTTAGGCAGAATCTATCTTGCAAACTGAATCAAACAATACTAATTCTTAATAAAGCTGTCAATTGCTTCTTTTATCTTCTTATAATCAGCACCAGGCACTATGTGTCCCTCTATAATAAAAGTTGGGGTAGACCTAATACCGATACTAACACCCTCTTCAACGCTCGATTTCACAAAGTCCATATACTCATTAGATTTATCAAAACATGCTCTATAGTCAAACTTTACTGCTGACATAAATGTGTTATCGACAACTTCGTTAAATGTTGGTTCTTTAAATTTATCTTGATTCTCAAATATTAAATCATGTGCTTCCCAAAAAGCTTCTTGGCCAAAGATATCATTGATACAAGAAGTAAAATATGCCGCATCATCGGCCCACTTGTGAAAGGTCAAAGGATAGTGTTTGTAGTAAAAAATTATTTTATCTCCGTACTCTAACTTTAACCTCTTAACTTGATCTGAACCATATTTACATGCAGGGCACTGAAAATCAGAATATTCAACAATCCTAATGGCACCTACTTTACTATTGGAGCTTGGAACATCAGTAAGATTAATTAAATTCATCAAATCAGGATTCCTAATTGGTCCTGAAAAATCGTAGATTTGAGGTTGAAAGATTATGTATTTACCATCATTCGAAATAAAAAAAGATAGTTGTTGAGTTTCATCTATCTTTTTAAAAAGTATTACGCCCTCCTTTAGTCCTTTAATGGGAGAATCTTTAATCGGGCTAATTGTGACTAATGAGTCTTCGGGTATTATGGACGAAAATTTTGATTTAAAATCATTAAGAATCTTATTCTTATCCAAAACAATTTCTTTCTCTTTTGTACTGTCTAAAGAGTCACAACCGACAAGAAAAAAAATTAAAAAAAGAGTCAGTTTAAATAAGTTCATTATTTAATAACTCTTGCTAGAATTGTCTGAGCATTCTTATATAAACTATTAAAAGCAAAGCAACTTTCAAGCTCCTTCTTGTTAAGAATCTTCATAATCTTAGAGTCTAACAAAAGTAGCTCTTTAAAATTCTTATCATTATTCCAAGACTGAAAAGCTAAGTCTTGAACCATTTTATAAGACTCTTCTCGGGACAAACCTTTCTCTATTAGCTTGACTAGTATATTTTGAGAGAATATAACACCGTTTGTCTTCCATATATTAGAAAGCATATTCTTTTTATAGACATTAAGATTGCCCAACATGTAGTTTGCTCTAGTCAGCATGAAATGAACTAATGTTGAAGAATCTGGACCAATAACTCTTTCAACTGAAGAATGACTAATATCTCGCTCGTGCCATAATGGTATATTTTCAAAAGAAGCATTTGCATTAGACCTTACTATTCTAGCTAAACCAGATAGATTCTCAGATAATATTGGATTCCTCTTGTGTGGCATAGCTGAAGACCCTTTTTGTCCTTTAGAGAAAGGTTCTTCCACCTCTAGAACCTCTGTCCTCTGCATATGTCGAATCTGAACTGAAATTCTTTCAATAGATGAAGCTATAAAAGATAAAGCTGTGAAAAATTCAGCATGATAGTCTCTATTTATAATTTGACTACTAATCTTTGCTGGTTTTAAATTTAAAATTGAACAAGCTTTTGCCTCTACTCTTGGAAGTACATTCGAATATGTACCCACAGCTCCTGACATTTTCCCTACACTACATACCTTTATAGATCTTTCCAGTCTTTCTCTTGCCCTTTTGATTTCATCTAACCAATTAGCAACAACCAAACCAAAAGTAGTTACTTCCGCATGTATACCATGAGATCTTCCCATTATAGGTGTCTTAATATGCTCCTTAGCAAGCCTTGTTAGGACTTTTATAGTCTCATTTAATTCTTTCTTTATTATATTCCCCGAATCAACAATTAGAAGAGATAGAGATGTATCTAAGACATCAGAAGAGGTCAGCCCCAAGTGAACGAACCTTGAATCTTTCCCAATAGATTTTGCAAGATTTGTTGTAAAAGCTATGACATCATGCTTAATAACTTTTTCAAGTTTATCAATTTCTTTGGTTTTAAATTTAGCCCTTTTCTTAATTCTTAGAAAGGATGCTTTTGGTATATGGCCATAAAAAGACCATGCCTCACAAACTGCAAGTTCAACATCTAGCCATTTCTGATACTTATTATCATCTGACCAAAGATTTTGCATTTCTTTAGTACTATATCTATCTATCATCTGGTTAAATATATTATACACAGATTTAAAATGTGTTACATAAACTTGTTAATTACCTTTGATTCATTATAATTTTCAAATGAGTCCCTTAAGAATAATATTTTCCATACTAAGTTCTGTTGCTGGGTTCTGGATTACGTTGGGTAATTTAAAGTCAGCCGGAAACTTAATTCTTCCATACTCTGTTATTATAGGAATCTTTTGTGGTTTGCTAACTTTTTTCTTTGTCTATTACTCCGAAAAGCTTTTCACTGATTTAAGTGCAAAGGCTTTAATTGGTGGAACCATAGGAACTGCTGCTGCATTACTATTCTTTTTAACTTTTGCTTATTTCTCCGAGATAATTGGTTTAAGTAGTAGATATCCTTTTTATACATACCCCATTGTCTTTTTATCCGTTCTTTGTTTAGGAATTGCCGTAGGTCTCAAGAAGGGTGGTGGCAATGAGGAAGGAGATAAAAAACTAAATGAATTCTTTCACAGCAAAGTACTTGATACAAGTGCAATTATTGACGGAAGAATTTCAGATATTTCAAAAGCTGGATTTGTTGAGGGGACAATAATTGTTCCACAATTCGTCATTCGAGAGTTACAGTGGATTGCTGATTCCAATGATAACCTTAAAAAGGTTAGAGGAAGAAGAGGCCTTGAAATACTGAAGTCTATGCAAGAGCAAAAAGACATTAAAGTTAAAATTTTTGATAGAGACTTTACAAATATTAAAGAGGTTGACTTAAAGCTAGTTAGATTGGCAAAAGAACTGACCGCACACTTGGTGACTAATGATTTTAATCTTACTAAAGTCGCCAATTTACAAGGTGTTAGAGTCTTAAACGTTAATCAACTAGCCAACTCCCTAAGACCGATAATACTTCCTGGTGAGAAGATGAAAATAAAAGTCTCTAAATCTGGAAAAGATGATAAACAAGGTGTTGGATACTTAGATGACGGAACTATGGTTGTAATTGATAATGGAAGAAAACATATTAGTGAATTTGTTGATATCATTATTACTAGCGTAATTCAGACACCTACAGGGAGAATGATCTTCTCTAAGGTAGGTGATTTACATGATTAGAATCGTTACTTATTATTAATTCTCATGCCACAATCAAAATTATCTTTTATAATCACAGCTGCAGGTAAAGGAAGTAGGTTTGACAATAATGTCCCTAAGCAATTCAATAAAATAAATGGCATACCTATATATATTTACTCTTTACTCTCAATCAATAAACTAAAAGATGATAGCGAGATATTCCTAACTATAAATAAATCAGTCAAAGTGGAAGATATAGAAAGTGAGCTAAAAAAATATAAGTTGCATAAAGTAAGAATAGTTCTTGGGTCAAATACAAGAGCAGAAAGTGTCTATCGTGCATTTGCTGCAATAGAAGTGAAGCCAAGTTTTGTTGTGATACATGATTCAGTAAGACCGAATTTTAATTTTGGTTTAATAAATAATATCATTCTAGAAATCAAAAATAATTCAGGAATAATTGTTGGCTCCAAAATACAAGATACTATAAAAACAGCAAAGGGAAATTCACTAAAAGGAACCATAAACAGAGACGGGATGTGGTTAGCCGAAACCCCACAAATTTTTAAATATAATGCATTAAAAAAATGCTACTCAAATGAGATTGACTTCAATTCTTATACTGACGAGTGTCAATTAATGGAAGAAAATAAATTCAAAGTTAAAATATATGAAAATCTAGAATATAATAATAAAATAACTACAAAGAAGGATTTTGATATTTACAAAAAGTTGTTGAGATATGTATAGAATAGGGCTTGGATTTGATGTTCATAAAACCTCGGAAAATAGAAAGCTTTTCATTGGTGGAATAAAGATACCTTCAAAATTTGGGCTTTTAGGACATTCTGATGCTGACGTTTTAATACATTCTATATGTGACGCAATTTTAGGTGCTCTTGCTTTAGGAGACATTGGGGAACACTTTAGTGACAAAGATCCAAAGAATAAGAATAAAAAAAGCAGTTTTTTCCTTAAAAAGATTATTAAGATATTAAAAGATAAAAACTTTGAAATTGTGAATATTGATTCAACAATCATATGTGAGAAACCTAAAATGTTAAAATACAAAAGAAAAATTAAACAATCACTTGCTTCTATAATGAAAATAAATATCGACAATATCTCTGTAAAAGCAACAACCTTTGAAAAACTTGGCCCTATAGGAAACAATGAAGGAATTGCTTGCAAAACAATTGTACTACTAGAAAAGATGAATAATGATCTTTGAAAACGAGAAGAATAAATTCCTAGGAATTAAAGACTCAAAAACAACTGGCACAGACGTAATAATTGTGCCTTACCCTCTGGAGAATTCTGTATGCTATCGAAAAGGAACAAGGATGGGTCCCAAAGAAATCATTAAAGCATCTCATCAACTAGAATTATATGATGAAGATTTAAACTATGAACCCTGTAGTAGAATTAATATAAAGACAATTAAAACAAATCCACCTCCAAGAAATAACATTGAAGCGGTGAATGAGTTAGAAAAAATAACAACAGCTATTCTTAATCTTAATAAATTTCCTTTTATATTCGGAGGGGAACATACAATAACAGTTGGAGCTATAAATGCTTTTGCTAAACTCAAGCAACCGTTGACGATAGTTCAATTTGATGCTCATGCAGATTTAAGGAATGAATATGAGTCTAACAATTTTTCACATGCCTGCTCAATGAGAAGATGTATGGATTTAAAAAATATCAATATAATACCTATAGGGATAAGAAGTCTTTCCAAAAGCGAGGCAATTTTTTTAGAGAAAAATAGAAATAGGATCAACACCTTCTTTGCGAAAGATAAAGACGACTGGGACATTAAGAAATTTATAGAGATGATTAAAAATAAAAATATTTACATCACTTTCGACGTTGATGCTTTGGACTCCAGCATAATGCCAGCCACAGGAACACCAGAACCAGGAGGGCTATTATGGGATGAGGTAATCAAATTAATAAAGATTATTTCTACAAATTCTAATGTCGTGGGTGCTGATATTAATGAACTTGCACCAATAAAGAATTTAGATTCATGCAACTTTCTAACTGCTAAACTAGCCTATAAAATTATATCATTAGTCTTTCATTCAAAACAACGTTAGTGAATACCAATAATTTCTTCATAGTGTATATTTAATATATCAAAAAAAATTGAAGCGAGGTGCAACTATGGCTTATGAATTACCAGAATTAAGATACTCTTTTGACGCGTTAGAGCCCTATATTGATAGACAAACTATGGAGATTCACTATTCAAAACATCACCAAACATATATAACAAATTTGAACAAAGCACTGGATTCATATCCTGAGCTATTTGAAAAGAGCATTGAAGACCTTTTAATTAATTTAGATCAAATCCCAGAATCAATCAGAGTTGCTGTACGTAACGGAGGGGGTGGTCATTATAATCATTCTTTATTTTGGGAAACAATAGGACCAAAATCTGACAACAAACCTAGCGAAAAGATGAATAACTTAATTTCTGACTCATTTGGCAGTTTTGTTAACTTTAAAGCAGAATTCACAGAAAAGGCTACTAAGCAATTTGGTAGCGGTTGGGGATGGCTAGCTCAAGACAATGGGGGAAAGATGGTAACTCTTTCTACTCCTAATCAAGACACCCCCCTTTCATCTGGACTAAATCCAATCTTAGGAATTGATGTCTGGGAACATGCTTATTACCTAAGCTATCAAAATAGAAGACCAGATTATATCAATGCTTTCTGGGAAATAATTAACTGGGAAGCGGTCGAGAATAGGTTAAGACGATGAAAAACAAAAAGTATTCCTCATATGTAACAAAAGGTCTCGACAAGGCTCCAAATAGAGCAATGCTAAGAGCTGTGGGTTTCACTAACCCTGATTTTGATAAACCTATAATAGGTGTGGCATCGACTTGGGCAATGGTTACTCCTTGCAATATGCATATCAATGGATTGGCAGATCATGCTGCTAAAGGCACCAATACTAATGGGGGTAAGGCAGTAATTTTTAATACCATTACTGTATCAGACGGTATTTCAATGGGTACTCCAGGAATGAAATACTCTCTAATATCTAGAGAAGTGATTGCAGACTCTATAGAAACAGTTTCAGCAGCTGAAGGTTTTGATGGTTTATTAACAATTGGTGGGTGCGATAAGAACATGCCAGGCTGCCTCATAGCTATGGCAAGACTCAATAGGCCATCTATTTTTATTTATGGTGGCTCAATAATGCCTGGAAGACATAAGGATAAACCTATTGATGTAGTGTCAGTCTTTGAAGCTGTAGGGTCATATTCAAACAAACAAATTTCTAAAGAAGAATTAGAAGATATTGAGAAATCTGCAATACCTGGTCCAGGCTCATGCGGTGGAATGTACACGGCAAATACTATGGCCTCAGCAATTGAAGCTTTAGGGATGAGTATGCCAGGTAGTTCGACACAAATCGCAATATCACCAAATAAGAAGAAAGATTGTTTAGACTCAGGAAAAGCTCTAATGACCTTAATTAAAAAAAATATAAGACCCAAGGATATTATGACTAAAGAAGCTTTTGAAAATGCTATAACTGTTACTATTGCTTTAGGTGGCTCAACAAATGCTGTCCTTCATCTAATTGCAATGGCAAGTGCAGCAGAAATCAAACTAACGATTGACGACTTCACAAGAATTGGGAAGAAAGTACCAGTCCTTGCAGATTTAAAACCTAGTGGTACATATCTTATGGCTGAATTCTGTCAAATTGGTGGATTACCTCCATTACTAAAAAGACTATTGGACAATAACCTTATCCATGGAGACTGCCTAACAGTAACCGGAAAAACAATGAAACAAAACTTAAAAAATGTTAAAGACAATTTGGGGACTAAAATTATAAGAGATATATCAAACCCTATTAAAAAAGATAGCCATCTAGTAATACTTAAAGGAAACCTCTCGCCTGATGGTGCAGTTGCTAAAATTTCTGGCAAAGAAGGTCTTGTTTTTGAAGGTAGTGCAATTGTTTTCAATTCAGAAGAAGAATGCATGGAAGCTATATTAAAGAAAAAAGTAAAAAAAGGGCATGTGATTGTTATAAGGTATGAAGGCCCAAGGGGTGGTCCTGGAATGAGAGAAATGCTGGCTCCTACTTCAGCTATTATGGGGCAAGGACTTGGTTCCGATGTCGCTTTTATAACAGATGGAAGGTTTTCTGGTGGCACACATGGTTTTGTAGTAGGCCATATAACACCTGAGGCTTTTGACGGCGGCTTAATATCTATCATTAAGAATAATGATTTAATTAGAATTGACTCATCCAAAAGAGTTCTTGAAGTTAAGATCTCAAAAAAAGAAATAACTGCTAGGCAAAAGAAATGGAAAAAACCATCACAAAAACACCTAACAGGTGCTATATACAAATATTCCGCTTTAGTCAGCTCTGCTTCTAAAGGTGCAATAACAGATGGGAAAGACTAACAAAGACCTCAACTTAAAAGATAAGAAAATACTTGTTGGTGTAACTGGAGGAATTTCTGCTTATAAAGCTTGTGAGATGGTTAGGCTGCTAATGAAAGAGGGGGCAAATGTCACAGTGGTAATGACTCAGAATGCTGAGAGGTTTGTCAGCAAGATGACTTTTCAACATCTATCAGGCAATAAAGTATTATCAAATATGTATGATGAGAGTAAATCCGAAATTTCTCATATAAGGTTAGCTGATACATCAGATTTAATTCTCGTGTGCCCTGCAACAGCAAATTTCATTTCAAAATATGCAAATGGTATCGCTGACAACCTTCTACTAAATATACTACTTGCAACTAAAGCGGGTGTAACAATCTGTCCAGCTATGAACGTTAACATGTATGATAATCCACTAATCCAAGAAAATATTAAGAAACTTATTGCTATAGGTGTGGAATTTGTAGAACCTGACAGTGGTGAGCTTGCTTGCGGTTGGGAAGGGAAAGGAAGATTAGCTGACCTAAATAAAATACTGGAATTTATTAAAAAGAAACCCTCTAGTCAAGATCTGATTGGAGAGAACATTCTTATTACTTGTGGGGCAACAAGAGAATTTCTTGACCCTGTAAGATTTATTTCAAATCCTTCATCAGGGAAAATGGGGCTATCTCTAGCAAAAGTATTAGAAGCCAGAGGTGCTAAAACTAAGATTATCTATGGGCACATAGATGAAGATATATCAAATTATAAGAATGCCATTAAATGCGAATCTGTAGATGATATGGAAAAAGAAGTTTTTAAAAAATTTAATGAGTTTACTGTAATAATTAAAGCGGCAGCAGTGGGTGATTATAAATTCAAAAATTTAGAAAAAAATAAGATAAAGAAAAATGAAAAATCTATTAATCTCCAAATGGAAAAAACTAACGATATTTTAGCAAGAATTGGAAAAGAAAAAAGACGAAATCAAATACTAATTGGGTTCAGTGCTGAGACTGAGAATACGATTAAGAATGCAAAAAAGAAAGTTATGAATAAGAATCTTGATTTGATAGTCGCGAATGATATATCAATCCCTAATTCTGGCTTTGGTAAAGATAATAATTTTACTTATATAGTAGGAAAGAACGAAGAAGTTGAAGAATTGGGCCTGATTTCTAAACAAAACTTAGCAATCAAGATAGGTGATTATATTAAGAAAACGAGAATGGAATTATCGCTATGATAATTCCATTCAAAAAAACTAATCTATAAGATTGAATCTTTACATGCTTTAGCAATTCTAAATTTAACAACCTTCTTAGCTGGAATCTGAATCACTTCACCAGTCTGAGGATTTCTACCCTGTCTTGCTTTTCTATCAACCAAAACGAGCTTTCCTAGTCCAGGCACAGTAAAAGTCCCACTTGCTTTAGCTTCCCCGCATGCGAGTTCTGCAAAAGACTCCATAAAACGTGTTGCATCAGCTTTTGTAATACCTAATTTTTCTGCCAACGCACTAGAAATTTGTGATTTTGTTAATGCCATAGTGTTAAGCCTCCTAAGTACTAATTATTAATTAATGTATTAATTAAAGTACCTTTTTTCCTAATAATAGTTTTTTAATAGTAAAAATGCAAATTTTATCTTCTAAAATCATGTATATTAATTTGCATAATGATACCAAGAAAAAGAAGTCTCTTTTTATTCTTTCTAATATTCTCCTCAATCTTAGTAACAATCTATTACTTAAAATTTGAAAAAAAATCTGAATTAAATCAGGAAGTTCTCCCCCCAAAAGTTGAAGTAATAGAACGAAACGTGTCTGATTTCAGTAAGAAAGTCTACTTCTTAGCCAAACTACATAGCAACAAAAGCATTGATATTATGTCCGAAACTGACGGGACTATCCAAAATAGGGCCTATCAAATAGGCAAGTATGTAAAAAAGGGTCAAATCATCATACAAATGACTGATACAAGGAAAATACTAGAGCTTAAAGAAATAGAGGATTTACTTAAAGCATCCAAAGCTAGGCTAGATGAGTCCTCATCAAACTATAAAAATAGCATAAAGCTTCATGAAAAAGATATTATTTCAGACAAAGAAAAAGAGACACAATGGAACCTATATAGGTCGAATAAATTTGAATATGAAGCTAAAAAGATGCGTTATAAGAAAGTACTATGGGAGTTTGACAATTTAAGTATAAGAGCTCCATTTGATGGATATGTAAATAAATTCTATTTTGATGTTGGTCAAAAGGTTACAAGAGGAGCAGCTATATTAGAATTTCTGGACAATAATACTCTAATAGGAAAAGCTAACCTTAGCTCCATAAATGCAGAGGCAATAAGAAAATCAAACAATAAGTTACTAATAAAAAATAAAAACTTATACTATCAAGGTGAGCTACTAGGTATTGCAAGACAAATGAGCAATGATGCACCATCCTACAAATTGGAGTTTAAAATTAACAACAAAGAAAGTAATTTTATTGCTGGAGAAGTTGTTGAAGTTGAAGTTGTCACAGCCAAGTATAAAAACTTTATCTCTTTTCCTTCTAGTGCAATCGTAATGGAAGACAACGAATACTTTATTTTTTTAACAAAAGATGAGATAGTAAAGAAAATTAAGGTATCCCCTACTCAGTTAGACAATAAGCTTTTTATTGTTCCCCAGATTCAGATTCCAATTCTTCATAAAATTATTATCAATGGTCAAGCTAAATTAGAGAGTAATGATAAAATAAGGATCAATAAATAATAAATGAAATTAATTGAACTTTCTGTTAATAACCCTGTTTTCTCAAATCTCTTAATGGCTACAATTATAATCTTCGGTCTTTATGTTGGTATGAATCTACCTAAAGAATTATTTCCTTCTATAGGGTTTGAGAAAGTTACAATTGTAACAATATATGAAAATTCTACCGCAGAAGATGTTGAAAAATTAATTACAATTCCTATAGAAGACCAAATCGCAAGTATTTCTGGGATAAAGAAAATTATATCTACTTCATCTGAGTCCAGATCATTTATTGTCGCTGAATTACTCCCAAATGAGGATATTAAAGAAATAGCACAAGAAATCAGGTCGGAAGTTTCTCAAATAAGAAATGATTTGCCTGTGGACATAGAGGATCCCATAACAGAAGAAGTGGAGGCAAGTGCCCCTCTAATTAATGTGTCAATCGGGAGCAAAGGTGATGAAAATGAACTAAGATTTTATGCAACTAAGCTGAAAGATAAATTGGAAAAGCTTGATGAAATTGATGGCCTCCTCGAATCTGGGTATGGGGATTTAGTTTTTTGGATTAACATTGACCAAAAGAAACTATTGCAATATGAGCTTAGTTTAAATGAAATTATATCAACTATTAAATCAAAGAATATTGATCTTCCAGCAGGTGCGATTAAAACAGGTGAACAAGAATACACGATAAGGACCAAGGGTAAGATAGAAAGCATTTATGAACTTGAAAATGTCCCATTAAATAAAAGATTTAATAAAATCCCACTAATTCTTGGTGATATTGCAACAATCGAGCTAGGTCAAGAGAAAGATTTATCACTTTCTAGAATAAATGGATTCAAATCTGTTTCTTTTTGGATTGATAAGCAAAAAAATGAAGATGCCATCAAATCTGTAAAAAAAATCAAAGAAGTTGTTTCTTCTTTTGAAGAAACTTTACCAAATGATGTAAAAGTATTTATATCAAATGATTCGTCTTATTGGGTAAAAGGAAGATTTCAATCTATGGTCAAAACAGGTCTATTTGGAATATTAGCAGTGCTTATTATTTTAGCTTTATTTTTAGATTTCAGATCTGCATTTCTTGCCGCACTAGGTCTTCCAGTTGCATTTTTTGGTGCCTTTATAGTTATGCAATACACTGGAGCGACTCTCAACGTAATAACTATGTTTGGATTAATTATGGTACTGGGAATAGTAGTTGATGATGCCATAATTGTCGTTGAAAATGTAAAAAGACACATACAAAAAGGTCTCCAACCCAAAGAAGCAGCGATTATAGGAACCAAAGAAGTAGCTTGGCCAGTTATTGCTACAATCTTGACAAATATAGCCTCTTTATTCCCAATTCTACTTGCAGGAGGAACCTTAGGCATATTTCTATCCATTATCCCTCAAGTTGCAATCTTTGCATTAGTATTTTCTTTAGTGGAAGCACTTACAATCCTGCCATCTCATTGTGCTGATTTTGTAAAAATAAGCAAGGAAACTGGATTCATTTCAAGACTTTTTAGTAAATTTAGAAAAAAATATTTAGGTGCATTAATAACATCCTTAAGATACAGGTATTTTGTTATAGGCATGTCGTCAGCACTCTTAATTATTAGCTTCGTCATACTCTTTAAAATTCCATTTGTTTTACTCTATGTATCTGACGTAAATCAGTATCTTATCAAAGTTCAAAATCCTACAAACTATAGTTTAGACTTGACTAGCCAGAAATCCGAAGAAATCGAAAAGATAGTCTTAGAAAATACTCCAAAAAATCTCTTTAAGAACTCTTTAACAACCCTGGGTATTGATTTCTCAAAAAAACCTCCTGTTTTTGGAGATCATGTCTCAAATATACTTATTCAATTTGAAGACTTCGAAAAAAGAAAAGAAAATGGATTAGACTCCATGAAAAAAATACAAGCTATTGTTGATGAGGAAATTGTAGGGCCCGAGAGTGTCAGCTTTGTTCAAACTTCCGGTCCTCCTAAAGGTAAGGATTTAGATGTCAGAATTATAGGAGATGATCTAATTATCTTAACGGAAATAAGTAAGAAAATTAAAAAATTTCTGAAAACAAAAAAAGGAGTTTTCGGTGTTAGTGATGATTTATCTTACGGTAAAACTAAACTAAGTATCAATGTCGATGAACAAAAAGCATCGTTATATGGATTAAGCACGTTAGATTTAGGAAAAGAGTTAAGAGCTATAGTTGACGGGTTAACTATTGATGAAACTAGAATTAACGATGAAAAAGCTTACATAAAGATAAGAATTACAAACTCAATAAATAAAAAAGGTCCTTTAGATATATCAGGACACTTAATAAGAACTGCTAATGGATCATATATACCAATATCAAATTTTACCAATACCACGATTGATTCATCCTTAGTAAGCATTTCAAGATATAATAGAGAAAGGGCTGCAAGCATTACAGCAGAAATTGACTCTGACATTACAACACCAAGGCAAATAATCAGAAATGTAGTGAGCTTCTTTGATGGCATCAAAAAAGATTATCCAGGATACAAGCTAGCATTAGATGGTGAAGAGCAGGACACCAGAGAGTCTCTAGAAAGCGTAAAAAGAGCATCTATAATCTCAATATTAATAATTTACTTAATACTTGCAACAATCCTTAGATCCTACTTTCAACCCCTATTAATAATGTCAATCTTACCTTTTACTATAATAGGTATTACTGTTGGGGTCCTTTTAAGAGGTGATCCTATTTCAATAACAGGACTAATAGGAGTAGTTGCACTCTTGGGTGTAGTAATAAATGACAGTCTGATTCTTATGAACTTTATCAACAAGGGAATAAAAAATAATAATTTTATATACTCTATTTTTTATTCAGCAAAGAATCGATTCAGAGCAATAATTTTAACCACCCTCACAACCTTTGCAGGTCTTTTTACATTAATGTTTGAGACTAGAGGAGAGGCAGCCTTCCTAGCTCCAATGGCAATCTCCTTAGGGTTAGGGTTAGTATTCGCAACCTTCATAACTCTCTTCCTTATTCCATGCCTCTATTTGTCTTTTATTGATTTAAAGAAATATTTATCTAGAGCTTTTTGATTAAATTAATTCAGAAATATTGAATAACGGATCATATTTAATATTAAGCTTTGAGAACTTCTCTCTTGCTCCCATTTCTCTGTCAACAATAGAAAGTATAAGCTCTACCTTTGATCCTTGTTTCTCTATCTCACTAATCGCAGAAATTATTGAACCTCCTGTTGAAACAACATCTTCTACTATAACTACCTTGGAGTTATTTAAAGTTGGCCCCTCTATCACTTTCTTGGTACCATGTTTCTTCTCTCCCGATCTAACAAGAAATCCTTTTAACGCTTTGTTTTCAGTATATGACCTATTAAGAATGGCTCCAACTATGGGGTCAGCCCCAATTGTTGGACCACCGACGTAAATCAAATTACTAGCAAGAATCTTTTTATAAAAAATATCTGCAATCGTCCCCAGAGATTCAGAAGAAAGAGTACTAATCCTTGCATCTATATAATAGGGACTTTTTTCTCCTGACGAAAGAGTAAAATCCCCTTTTAAGATAGAATTCTTTTTTAAATATTCTAATAAAAAGTTTTTCATTTTTAACAGTTCTTATTATTTTGAGTTAAAATAATGATATGTCAAAATTTCCGCCTGGTTTAGATAAAGCAATAAACCATTCTTACTTAGATGCTCTTTATGAGCGAAGGTCACGAAGGTTTCCATTAGGTGGTGAGATTGACGAGGGCCCACTTCAATACAAATCGAAACATTTACCCATCCCGCTGAGTGAGCTAGAAGAAGCAATACTAGCTTGGAACGGGCTTGGGATTAAGAATATAAACCTATCTGACTTTCCTCCCCACAAGGGCTTAGATTTAGAAGTTAAATTTATGAGTAAAACAATTCCCTCACTTGGAGATATTCATAGAACAGAATTGTTTTACACAAATGATGATGGCCTATTCTTGTTAAAATTAAATGATAAAGATGCGTCAGATTTAAAAGGAATAGAGGGATTAAAAAAGGAAGGAAAAATAGAAAAGATATTAGAGCTTTTTAGAGAATCGAGAATTAAGATTCATGATGGACGTGCAAAGATACCTGATGTGCCTCCTGGCCTTGCAATTCATAATACATGGAGTGTAAATAAGCCTGGAACAACTTTATTTATGCCTGTTACAGACTTGTCAGCTGGTCTAATCAATATCTTGTTCTTTTATATGAGAGAAGGTCACAGATTCAATTTTGTTGATGAGCTAAATAAAATGCAGCCTGCTGGAACTCAAAAATGGATTGATAATGGTTATATAAAAAAGGCTAATCCTATACCATTAATTGAGGCTGAGCTAAGATTTGCAAATGGTTACATTGCTGAGCAGCCTTTATTTTGTCAAAACGTTGTTTTAACTCAACAAATTTTAGGCTTAGGTGGTTGGATGTTTAGTGGTTTTCAAAGTCGTCATATATTGGGGGCAGATGATAGCTTTAACGGGCTCGGTTTTACTTGTATTGATGCCAAAGACCATGGTGCAGACTGGGGGGCGGCTGTTTCTAAAGCTCCAGTCGGACTAGATGGACACTTTCAGTCCTTTTGCCCTCCATATTATAAGAATATGTCTGAAGCTGTTGATGCATTCAATGAAATGAAATGGGGTAATTGGGATTCAAAGTATATGCCTTACAAAGACCCTTCAGGCGTACTTAAGGCTACCCCCAAGCCTAGTAAGGAAGAAGTTCAGATTGTAAAAGATATATGTAATTATATATTCGATACTTATGGAAAATTTCCTGGTTTTTCCGACCCAATGTATTGCCGCATGATGGTTCAGAATCATCATATTGATCTAGATTTTTATGATAAGTTTTATCCTGAAGGCGCATATACTGAAGCCCACAAAAAACACTTCGCTCTTTGGCATCCTGAAATAGATGATCCATTTAAAAAATAACTAAACTAGCTTCCAAATATAAAAATAGGGATTACTATAAGTACGATTAAATTTAAAAGGCATCCGTAAGGTAAAAGAGATAACATTGCTAAGCTTTAAATATACCTACTAAATTCTTGTATTTCAGTACATTAAGCCCACTTAGTCCCAGTCTAAAGAACCTGCAGTTTGATATTCAGTAACTCTTGTTTCAAAGAAATTCTTCTCTTTTGATAAATCAACAGATTGTGACATCCATGGAAAAGGATTGTCCGTTCCATAAACTTTAGGAAGCCCTATTCTCTCGAGCCTTCTATCTGCAATATGCTCAACATATTCACAAAACTGTTCAGGATTAATTCCGAGTAAACCATTAGGGATTGCGTCTAACGCGTATGTTTTTTCATGGTCAACAGCCTGGACGATTAAATCTGTTATCTTCTTTTGAAAATCGTCAGTCCATACGCCCTTATTTTCTTCTTTTATTGTATTGATTAAATCACACCCAAATGCTAGATGGATACTTTCGTCTCTCATTATATACTCAAACTGCTCTCCGATTCCGACCATCTTATTTTGTCTCTTAAGAGCAAGCATCATTGCAAATCCGGCATAAAAAAAGATTCCTTCCATTATAACGTAATATCCAACTATATCGTTAAGGAAAATCTTGATATCCTCTTCTGTTCTTAATTCAAAATTAGGATCCATAATTGATTTTGTAAGACCTACTACATAGTCATCTTTTTCCTTTATGGAAGGGATAGTTTCGTACATATTATATATATATTCGGGATCAAGACCTAAGGTATCACAGCAGTAAATAAAAGTATCAGTATGAACTGCTTCCTCATATGCCTGTCTTAGCAAATATTGTCTTGCTTCAGGATTAGTCACATGTTTGTAGACTGTTAAAACAATGTTGTTTGCTGTTAAAGATTCTGCTGTTGAAAAAAAACCTAAATTCCAAAGAATCATTCTCTTCTCGATATCAGATAGTACATCAGGAGATTTCCACTGCTCTACATCTTTTTGCATTGAAATCTCTTCAGGAGTCCAGTTGTTAGCAACACCGTCCTTATAGTGCTCCCTTGCCCACATATATGTCATCGGGAGAATCTTATTAGGATCTGTCTTAGAATCATTACTTAAAATAGTCATTATGCACTCCTTAAATTATATTACTGACAGGCTTCACAATCTGGATCCATTATACTGCATGCGCTAGCGACCTCTGACCCTGGTCTTTCTGACTGTGGTTCTTTATCCTGAGTTTCTTTATCAATGTCTTTGTATTCCCTTTTTTGAGTATAACCAAATTTATTAGCATCAAGTGTAGATTTTTCTATCTGTGTTGCAGCTAAAGTTCTAAGATAATAAGTTGTCTTAAGTCCCAGCTTCCACGCCGCTGTATAAATCTCACTTAACAGCTTGCCAGAAACACCTTGCATAAATATGTTATGAGATTGACTTTGGTCAATCCATTTGCCTCTAACCGAAGTATGCTTCAGTAAAGCAAGTGGGCTAATTCCAAATGCCTCTTTGTGCTTTTCTTTTAAGTCCTCAGGAATTTCGGCAATTTGGTCTAAATTTCCATCAAAATATTTTATTTTCTCTAACATATCTTTAGACCAAAGATTTATATCTTTTAAATCTTTAACTAAATATGAATTTACAACAGTAAACTCACCACTTATATTTGATTTAACATAAATATTTTTGTATATTGGCTCAATACATGGAAAACAACCAGCAATATTAGAAATCGTCGCAGTAGGAGCGATGGCCATCGTATTAGAGTTTCTCATTCCATGCTTTTTGACCTTTTCTTTTAACTCCTCCCAGTCCATTGAAGTTATCTTATTAACATCTATGTGGTCCCCTCTTTCTTCTTCTAAAATTGTCAATGTATCAAGAGGGAAAACGCCCCTATCCCACTTTGAGCCCTTAAATGTTTCGTACGAACCTCTCTCTTTTGCTAATTCGGAAGAAGATTCAATTGCATTATAAGAAACAAATTCCATCAATTGGTCTGAAAAATTAAGTGCTTTGGGAGATTCGAATGATAGGTTGCACTTAAAAAAGGCATCCTGAAGACCCATTACTCCCATACCTATTGGCCTATGTTTAAAGTTTGAGTTTTCTGCCTCAACTGTAGGATAAAAATTTAAATCAATAACATTATCGAGCATTCTGATTCCGGTTTTAACAGAATCTCTAAGTAAATCTTTATCCAACTTACCATTAACAATGTGTTTAGAAAGATTGATAGAACCTAAGTTACAGACTGCTGTCTCGTCTGCAGAGGTGTTCAATGTAATTTCAGTACATAAATTAGAGCTATGAACCACTCCAACGTGGTCTTGTGGTGATCTTACATTACACGCATCCTTAAAGGTTATCCAAGGATGCCCTGTTTCGAATATTCTGGTCAGCATCTTCTTCCATAAATCGGGGGCATGAATCTTCTTATGCTTTTTAATCTTCCCTTTTACCACTCCCTCTTCATATCCCAAGTATGCATCTTCGAACTTGCTTCCGTATAGGTCATGAAGATCAGGTACCTCTTCTGGGGAGAACAAGGTCCAATCTTTCTTCTCAATGACCCTTTTCATAAATAAATCAGGAATCCAATTTGATGTATTCATATCATGGGTTCTTCTTCTATCGTCGCCCGTATTTCTTCTTAAATCTAAGAAATCTTCTATATCTAGGTGCCATGTCTCAAGATAAGCACATGTAGCGCCCCTTCTTTTTCCGCTTCTATTAATTGCTACAGTCACATCATTTGCAATTTTCAAGAACGGAACAACTCCTTGACTTTCAACGTTAGTACTTTTTATTTGAGAACCTGTCGCTCTGATATTAGTCCAATCATTTCCCAATCCTCCTGACCATTTAGACAGCTGTGCATTATCACCGACACACTTGAAAATGTGAGATAAGTCATCAGAAACAGTCGTTAAATAACAAGAACTAAGTTGAGGATGTGGCGTTCCTGAATGAAAGAGTGTTGGAGTAGATGAAACAAACTCCATTGAAGATAGCTTATTGTAAAACTCAAGCGCCCTTGAGTCTTTATTTTTTTCATTAATTGAGATCCCCATAGCAACTCTCATCCAAAATGACTGTGGAAGCTCAAACTTCCTACCTTCATGATTAAGCAGATATCTCTCGTACAATGTCTGAATCCCAATAAATTCAAAAAGCCCATCTCTTTCTATTTCAATTGAATTAGACAACTTTTCCAAATCAAACTCTAAGAGCTTATCACTAAGATATCCCTTCTTCACTCCAAGTCTTATTCCATCAATAAATGATTCTCTGTATTGACCCTCTAGGGAATCTTCTGTTATAGAAATTTCCATCCCCTCTTTATAAAGTCTTTGCAAAAAGAGGGCCGCTGAAACCTTACTATAATCTGGGTCTCTCTCAATAAATGCGGTTGATGCCAAAATCAACGCTCTCTCTAAGTCTTGCGTTGTCGCCCCATCGAATATATTCCTAGTCAATTCTTTAACTATTGAATCAACCGAAGTTGTATCCGGATATTTTTCACAAGCCCTTGAAACTGTTTTTCTAATCTTTTGTGGGTTAAAGAGGACATTTACTCCATCCTTTTTTCTAATCTTGAGCTTACCTAACTCAGCTTTTTGAGATATTTTTTCTTTTTGCTTTTCTCTTTCTTTAGATCTTTCTGACCTATATATGATGTATCTTCGAGCTACAGTAAATAAATCAGCCCTAATAAGGTGTTTCTCAACTATATCCTGAATATTTTCAACATTAGGATAGAACTCTAAGAATCTTGATTGAATTTCTTCTTCAATATTATCTACTATCTCACTTAAGTTTGCCTCAGAGTTTTCACTTTCATTGCCCGCGTTAATTGCCGCATTTATTGCGTTTAAAATTCTGGCTGAATCAAATTTAACTAATTCTCCTGACCTTTTGACAACTAATAACTGTTCGATTTGATTCATCTGTAGTCTCCCTTCGTTAAGTGAATTTTTAGAGGCAAGGAAAAGCTTAACGGGGTGCAAAAGGGGAATTTAAACTTAATCCTTGCCCCGGTTAGTCCATAATCACTCTAAAACCTATCCAACCTTTTAGTACACAATTAACTATATATTGTGATTATAAATTCATTAAACCACTATATGTGGTATGAGTCAAGCAAATCTTAAATCAATTTTTTATTTAGTTAAAAAATCAATAATTTAGAGGCTTTAGATTGAAAAGAGGTAATTATTATTTAGCTTTAGAAATTATTGCCGAGCCCAGATCACGGAATATGTACTTATGAAAAGGAAAAATCGAATACCAATACAGATACCCCCAAATACCCTTTGGCTCAAAGATTGCCGATATTACAAGGAAAGTTTTTGAATTATGAGGAATGGATTCAAGCTTAAGCCATGCTTCACCAGGTGATTTAAGTGTCATTTTAAGCAGGATTTTTCGGTTTTCTTCAAATTTCTCTATTCTCCAACAGTCCATAGAGTCGCCCACCTTAAGATTACTTCTATCACTATCTTCAATTTTATCTCCCCCTATAATACGATCAATAAGTTTACGAAGAGTCCACAAAAAATCCCATGCAAGCCATCCATCTTTCCCACCTAAAGACTTCAGCACATTAAATAATTTCTCTGGAGATGATGCAGTTTCAGTAATTCTAATCTCTTCAAAGCGTCCTCTTCTTTGGAACATCTGATACTCCGGATAAATATCTTGCTTGTTCCAAGATGTCTCAACATACTCGCTTTTAGTTTTCTCAAAAGCTGACTTGATAGAATCTTCAAAACATAAGAGTTTAATCTCAGGGAAAAGCTCTGAGGCCTTAGATGTATCACCAACTATATTGTTTACAATTCCTTTGACTATCGGTACTGCTAGTAAATTTGTTATTGGTGTCATTAACCCGATCCACCTAGCTGCAAGGCCTGGGGCTAATACTGGAACAGGTATAATAAATCTTTTTAAGCCTCTAAAGCTACAATAAGAAAGCATCATGTCTTTAAAAGTTATAGGTTGAGTTCCAATATCTAATTTTCTAATAGGTGTTTTATCGATTGCTAGTATTAAGTATTTAAGCACATCTCTAATGCTAATAGGTCTAACAAGATGATTAATCCATTTGGGTGCAACCATGATAGGTAGCTTTTCACATAAGTGCCTTAACATTTCATAGGAAGCCGATCCTGAGCCAATAATTGGACCAGCACAAAACTCAGTTGTCGGCAGGCTATCAGAAAGAATCTTGCCAACCTCAATCCTACTATTAAGATGGTCTGAGATTTGGGGACCATCTGGGGATATTCCTCCCAAATAAATAACATGCTTAATGTCCTTAAATAAAGTAACAAAATTCTCAGCCACAAGTCTGTCGAGGGCTATGTAGTCTTGAGAGTCAGACATAGAATGAATTAAACAATATGCTTGATCTACACCATCGGGCAATCTACTTAATGTCTCAGGTTTAGTTAAATCACCTTCAAAAACCTCAACCTGGGAATACCAAGATTTGTTTCTAATCTTTTCTTTATCCCTAACTAGCACTCTCACATTAAAATTGCTACTTAAAAGCCTGGGGATAAGCCTGCCTCCTATGTACCCTGTTGCTCCGGTTACAAGAATTCTGGCATTTTTGGTTGTTAATTTTATTGGATTATGAAATTCTTTCATACCATCTATGTTAACTAATTATTTGAAATAGCTAATTTTAGAATATAATTAAACTTAACATGAATCTTCTTAATAATTCATTTACCAATTATATGCTTTTGGATAACTATGTCTGGGAATGGATCTTAGCAATCTTAATAACTTTAACAATATATGTCTTTTTAGTTTTCTTAAAGAAGGTAGCAGAGAAAAAGTTGAAGACATTTGCGGAGAAAACTTCTAGTAATTTGGATGATTATTTACTTGAGATGCTCTCTTCGATATCAAGAATTTTTATTTTCTTAAGTGCTATAAATATTGGTAGCAACATAATCACATTAAATGAAAACGTGAACAATGGTTTAGGTCACGCCTTTCTGCTCATACTTTTTTGGCAAACAACTAAATGGATTGTCTTGATTGCTAATATAATCTTTACTAAATACAAGAAGATTAAAGAAACAAATAATGATATGCATGGGGTAACTGCAATAAACGGCCTCACAGCGATATCCAAATTTATAATTTGGCTTATCTTTCTTATGTTAGCAATGGACAATTTAGGTGTAGATATAACTGCACTTGTTGCTGGTCTTGGCATAGGTGGTCTCGCAATTGCATTAGCTGCTCAGAGTATACTTGGTGACTTATTTGCTTCTCTTACGATTATGATAGATAAGCCAATAGCAATTGGTGATTACGTTGTGGTCGACAATTTCATGGGCAATGTAAAGGCAATTGGTATTAAAAGCACCAAACTAGAAAGCCTCACGGGCGAAGAGATTATTATATCGAATTCAGATCTATTAAATTCAAGGCTAAGAAATTATCATCAATCTAGGATGAAAAAGAGAAGAAGCACTATGAAAATAGGTGTGATATATGAAACCAATTTTAATGAATTAAAAAAAATCCAAGGGATATTAAGAGAAATCGTTAAATCAAACCCAAAAACAGAATATATACGTGCAATCTTCACAAACTTTGGAGACTTCTCACTTGATTTTGAGCTAACCTACAATGTTCTAAGTCCAGACTATGAAACTTTAACTGAAATAAATCATGAAATTAGACTCAAAATTTTTGAGACATTTGAAAAAGAAGGACTTAGATTTGCGTACCCAACAAGAACCGTCCATCTGGCCAAAGAAGACTAAAACAACCTATCTTTCCTTCTAAACATGTAAAAAATATAATTTGTTTTAAAAGTATATATATTTTATTATTTTTTATGGTTAAAAAACTATGGGGTGGGAGATTCAAAGATGCTACTAATGCTGATGCTGAAAACTTCACTTCGTCTATAGATGTAGATAAAGACTTATATAGTTTTGATATTTTGGGCTCTATTTCTCACGTCGAGATGCTTTCCAAGCAAAAGATTATTTCAAGAGGTGAGAAGAATAAAATCATAAAAGGTTTAAAAAAAATAAAGAGTGAGATAGAGCTGGATAAATTCAATTTTTCACACGAATTAGAAGATATACATATGAATATAGAAGACTCTCTTACCAAGAAAGTGGGGACAGCCGGCAAAAAAGTTCACACTGCTAGAAGTAGAAATGATCAAGTAGCGACTGATATTAAACTTTACATCAAGAGCATGGCTGAATCTCTAAAGCTAGATATTATAAAGCTTCAGAAGAGCATTATTAAAAAATCTGAAAAGAATATAGATGTTATAATACCTTTCTATACTCACCTACAAAGAGCTCAACCCATATTAGCATCTCATTATTTATTAGCTTTTTTTGAAATGTTCCTAAGAGACACAGAAAGAATTAATCAAACTATCCAAAGGCTTAATCAAAATCCTCTTGGTGCTTGTGCTGGTAGCGGAACATCCTTTACAATAGATAGATTCTACACATCTAAAAAATTGGGTTTTAGAGAGCCAACAAGAAATAGCATTGACTCTGTAAGTGATAGAGACTATGTGATTGATACAATTTACTCATGTTCAATTATAATGATGCATCTCTCTAGATTCTGTGAAGATCTTATTGTTTGGAACAGCTCTGAATTTAACTTTATTAAAATAGGGGATGAATTTACAACAGGTTCAAGCATAATGCCACAAAAGAAAAATCCAGATATTTTAGAGTTAATAAGAGGAAAATGTAGCCTCGTTTATGGAGATTTAATATCTATCCTTACAAATCTAAAAGGTTTACCTTTAAGTTACAATAGAGACCTACAGGAAGATAAGATTCCACTCTTTTCTGCTTTAAAAACTTCAATTGACTGTGTTAAGATATTTACAAGGAATTTTGATTCAATAGAGTTTAATACTAAGCATATAATGTCGGGAATGAACTTGGGTTTTCTCACTGCAACAGATCTCGCCGACTACCTCGCCAAGAACGATATACCTTTTAGAAAAGCTCACCATATTACGGGGAACATTGTAGCTTACTGTGAGAAAAATAATAAAAATCTTAGCTCCTTAAGTCTTCTTGAGCTTCAGAAATTTTCTAAAGTTATAAAAAAGGATGTTTTTAATTTCATATCAATTGAAAATTCTGTTGCATCTAAGAAATCATATGGTGGAACATCAAAAGAGAATGTAAAAAAGATGGTTAATAAATACAAGAAGATTTTGTTAAAATCTAAGTAAAGAAGCTTTGAAAGTACCATTAACTTGAGCTTAAATTTTTTTTGTTTACAATATTTTTATGAGTATTTTAAAGAGTTTTAAGAATAAAGCTACAAAGCGAGACTACGAAATTAATATTTCATGTCCTGAATTCACATCCCTTTGTCCGGCAACAGGTCAACCAGATTTTGCAGAAATTAAAATACTATATATACCTAATGAAAAGTGTATAGAGCTAAAGTCTCTTAAGCTATATATTAATTCTTACAGGAACATAGGAGAGTTTCATGAACATGTAACAAATAAAATTCTAGATGATATTATCCTTGCTTGTAAACCTAAATATGCAAAAGTAATTGGGGATTTCAATGTAAGGGGAGGAATTAAGACAATTGTTGAAGCAGAGTATAAAAAGGGATTCCGAAAGAAAAAAAGTTAGCTATTTTATATTTGGTCTAATCTTCATAGTTCTATTAGTTTTATCTTTTTTTCCGGATACCTTTGCACCTTTTTCTCCCTCAGAATCAAACTATAATCAGCTACTCCAGAAACCCTCGAAATTAAACTTGTTCGGTACAGACGAACTTGGAAGAGATATTCTAAGCCGTATTATCTTTGGAACAAGAGTTTCACTTTCTGTTGCCATATTTACATCAGTTATATCCTTAGTTTTTGGAACAATTTATGGACTATTTTCAGGAATAAAGGGTGGAATAATAGATGAGATTTTAATGAAGATTGTTGATATCTTTTATTCTATCCCTGATCTCTTGTTAATTTCCATTTTCATCTTGCTATTTGGCAGAGGTACAACTGGAATTATACTAGCCCTATCTTTATTAAGCTGGATGAGGATTGCTAGAATAACTAGAGCAAATGTTATTGAGCTTAAAAATAGGCCATTCATACTAAGTGCCAAAGTAATGGGCTTTAGTGACGCTAGAATTGTTTTCAAAGAAATCCTTCCTAATATATTAGCTCCTATAGTTGTTACCTTTAGTTTCACTATTCCTTCCTCAATACTCGCCGAATCAACATTAAGTTTCTTAGGTCTAGGAATATCGCCTCCAGAAGTAAGTTGGGGGCTAATGGCAAACAATGGTTGGCAAGGCATCAGAAGCTTCCCTCATTTGATAGTCTTCCCATGTCTGGCTATCTTTATTTCCACAATTACATTTATAAAGATAGGAGAATTTATGAAGGAGAAAACAGAATGAGCATAAACACAATTATTCTTCTCTTTTTTGTTCTTACGAGCTCATCATTCTCTTATCAAAGATGTACTAAATTAAATAATAATCTTGCGAAATCTGAATGTTTAAAATCTAATAATCGAAGCAAAGAAGCTTTGAAAAATCTAAACAAATTCCAGAAATCTTTAATAAATCTTGAAAGTATTCAAGACTTTATAGATTTTAAAAAAATCCAACTCTTAACTAAATCAAGTGATATTATTATCAGTCTTGATAAGTTTAAGCTTAAATATCCTGAATCAAATCTAATCAAAAAAATCGAGCTTATAAAAGCAGAAGCTTTGCTTAATGAAAACTTAAATAAAAGTTTAATGGAAACACTTGGTAAAATAATAAAAAAATATAAACTATCAGCTAAAGATAGACTAATAATCAAATACTTAAAGGGTTCTAGTCTCTATAGGACTCAGGAATATAATAAATCTTTCAAAGCAATTAAACAGTTAGCAATCAACAACCCTCAATTCAAAGCAAAAAAAGTAAACGAGCTTCTTTATAAACTTAAAAATAATCACTCATATTTTCTTAGTAAAGATGAAAGAATCACACGACTCCATAATCTTTATGGCAAAAATATGTATTCAATTTTTATGAAAGAATATGATGATAAATTATCTGTCCTACTAAGAATAAAGAAGGCCTTAATAATGGTTAAATCAAAAGATAGCGAAAAGGGTCTGAAGATTTTAAAGAAAATAGCGGCAGGAGGATTTACTGATTCTGGATCACAATCAACCAATCTAGAGGCGATTGCTGAGTCTAAGTATAGAATAATATTATTAAAACTAAAAAGTTCAGATAATAATTCATTACTAGCAAAAGAACTGCAGTCTATTCTAAGTAATTATCCTAATTTTAGTAAAAACAATGCTGTAGGGTATTTATCAGCAAGACTCTTTACAATCGATAAAGAATACGAACAGGGAATAAAAGTATATAACTGGCTAATTAAAACAAAGTCTAAGGGCTATATTGATAAATCATTTTATGGCCTTGGTTTCTCAGAATATATGCTAGGCAACTATAAAGAAGCGATAGGATATTTTAGATCCCTAAAAGAGTCTGATGAATCTTACTATAGACAATTGGGGAGCTTTTGGACTGGTAAATCGTTATTAAAATTAGGAGATAAAACCTTAGCGTTAAAAGAGTATAAAGATCTAGCTAATAAATATAAGATTGGATATTACTCATATCTTGCATCAACAAAAATCAATATTAAGACCTCAAAGAATATTTTTAAAAAAATTCAATCAAATAACTATATTGGCGACATTACCCTCTTAAGGTACGCCAATCAATATAGTCCACTAAGAAAAGAAGTTGAAAACTATATAAGAAATAAGATTAATACATCAAATTATAATTCATATCTCTCTGCTTTAGATGATGCAGGTGAATTTAATTTATCCATAAAAATCTCATATAATTACAATTCTGACAACTACTACAAGTATCCAAGAGGATACAAGTCTATAGTGAACAAGTATTCTAAGAAATATGACGTGGATTCTAACTTAATTTTTGCACTTATAAGAGAAGAAAGTTTATTCAACCCACTTGCCAAGTCGTGGGTTGGAGCTAAGGGTTTAATGCAACTTATGGATAAAACTGCTGATTCATTAGATAAAGAGTTAAATATCAAATCAAACTTACTTAACCCTGATGATAATATCAATCTTGGCACTTACTATTTAATGAAACTAATGAATAGGTTCGACAATAATATTCCTAGTGTACTAGCCGCTTATAATGGGGGGCCTAACAATGTTGAGTTGTGGAGAAAAAGATTTGCGGGGGTTGATGATGACGAATTCGTTGAGAATATTCCATTTAAAGAGACACATGGGTACGTAAAGAGATTATTAAGGAGCTATCACTATTACAAAAATAACTACTAAGAAATTTGTGAGAAGTTCTTCAGGACCTTGAGTCCAACAGTACTACTCTTTTCAGGATGAAACTGTGTTGCATAAATATTATCAGAGCTAATTGAAGAAGAAAAATCATCACCATAGTTAGAAATAGAGTCTGTTATATGAGCATTAATATTAGACTTGAATGAGTGGACAAAATAGAACCAACTTTTATCTGGAATCCCTCTAAAAAGCCTGGAGTTCCCTTTAAATAGAACTTGATTCCAACCCATATGTGGGACTTTGAGTTTATTTGATTCAAACTCAATTTTGTCTATTGAGCCCTTAAAAAAAGAGAACCCTATAGATCCTGGGCTTTCCTCACTGTTTTCAAACAAAATTTGAAGACCTAGACATATTCCAAGGAAAGGCTTTCCTTTCTTAATTGAACTTTTAATGGGTTCAATAATCTTTTTATCATCCAAATTTTTAATACAATCTCCAAAAGATCCAACACCAGGGAAGATAATAGAACTCGCATCTTCTATTACTTTTTTAGAATCAGTAATTTTGGAGTCTATAGACAATAAACTTAAGGCCTTTGAGACTGACCTTAAATTTCCAAAACCATAATCAATTATTGCAATCACTAGAGGTTGCCTTTAGTTGAAGGTACTAAATCAGATCTTGGATCAATCGAAGTCGCTGAATCAAGTGATCTCGCCACGGACTTAAATATCGACTCAATAATATGATGATTATTTGCACCATATTTTAATTCAATATGAATATTAGCCCTAATGTTACTTGTAAAGGATTGAAAGAACTCTTTCGTAAGCTCAACATCAAATTCACCAACTTTAGAAGCAGGTAGCTCGACGTTAAAGACAAAGAAAGGTCTATTGCACAAATCAACCACTGATGAAGAAAGAGTCTCATCAAAAGGTATAGAACTTGATCCATATCTTTGTATTGACTTCTTGTCACCAAGAGCCTGATCAAAAGCTTGTCCTAAGGTGATTCCGACATCCTCTACAGTATGATGAAAATCTATTTCCGTATCACCATCAGCCTCAATTTTTAAATCGAAGTAGCCATGCTTTGATAATTGCTCAAGCATATGATTAAAAAAAGGAATACCAGTATTAATCGAATACTTCCCAGTACCATCAAGATTCAGCTCAACCGAAACCTTGACTTCACTAGTTTTTCTTTTAACTTTTGCTACTCTGTCCATCATTTGATGTTAAACCAAAAAATATTATTATTCAATTTAGTCTTCATAATCATGTTCATCTTGAATTTCACCTAATATTTCTTCAAATATATCTTCTAAGGTTACTAAACCTATCGCTTTTTGAGGGGTCCCGACTATTGCCATGTGTGATCTTGCATTTTTCATTTCATCTAATAATGATGAAACAAGCAAATCTTCATCTACAAAAAAACATTTATCTAAGAACGAATTAATATTTTTGTCATCATCTTCATCCAACAAATAGCATGCGTGCACAGTCCCTTTAATTTGGGATTTGTTTAAATCGAATACGGGGAACCTTGAATAGCCTGTTTTTGCAACCAACTCTTTGATATCTTGAACTTTTTTGCTAAAAGATACTAGCACGGTTTGATCGATTGGAATCATAATATCTTTGACTGTTACCTTATCAAACAACAAAATTTTATTTAAAATCTTATCCCTAAACTGCTGTGAAGAATTTTCAAGAGCTGACTGGGTTTCCAACTCATGCATCAACTCTTCTCTAGTAATAAGCTTATTCTTGGTTCCAATTATATTCACAATAAAATCTGTTAAGAATTCTATTAGAAACAAGAGGGGTTTAAACAAAACTCTGAAGAATTTCGAGAAATATATTGTCTTTAATACAAAAAAATTGCTTTGTCTTTGAAATATCGACTTTGGAACAACTTGTCCAAAGATAACTATAAGCGGCGTTAATATTAGGACTGACCCTAGGTGCGGATCAAATTGAGGATAAGCTCTCTCTATAAAGGATGAAACCAGAACAGTATTGATTACAATACATAGATTCTCGCCTACTAAACTAGTTGCAACATATTCTTCAATTTTACTTATAGATCCCATTACAAGTTGAGCAGAGCTGTCACCTGCATCAGCTTTTGATTTAATTGTTCCTTTGTCGCATGACAATAAAGAAATCTCAGAACCTGCAAAAATAGCCTGGATACATAATAAAATTAAAGTAATTATTGGAAGAGTATATATATTAATTTTCAACCCTCTCGACTTTGATTTTAGTTATTCTATTATTTTCTATTTTAAGTACTGTTAGTTTAATATTGCCTCTTATTATACTCTCACCTTTCATAGGCAGTCTTCCGATATTAGTGAAAATAAAACCACCGACAGTTTCAATATCTAAATCTTCAGGAAGAAAGGAGCGCTCAATCTCATAACCTAAAGATTTAAGACCGCCTGGTCTCAAGGCGGCATATAGGCAAGATGAATTAAAATCATTGATTCTTAGTCCACCACTAACTTCAAGAATATTATTAATATAGTTCATATTGCTGCTATCAAGTTGTTTTTCATATTCAATTTGACCAAAAATTTCTTTTAATATATCTTCTAAAGTGACAACGCCTTCTAATCTTCCATATTCATCTAGAACTATAGCTATATGAATCTTCTTCACCTGAAATTCCTGAAGTAATTCAAGAACATTTTTTTTGTCTGGCACGAAATAAGGCTCATGTAATATTGAAGCAATATCATCCATCTTATGATTAAGTAAATCTTTAGAGTGGAGAATCCCGATTACATTATCACTGTCCCCCTTATATATTGGAATCCTTGATAATCTTCTCTTCTGTATTTCGACTAATGCTAAGCTCTTACTGATATTATAAGGGAGAGTTAAAAGATCAGGTTCAGGTGTTAATATTTTAATTAAGTTAATTTTTTGAAGATTTAATAAATTATCTATAATCTTACTTTCACTTCTTTTAACGGAACCTTCATCTTCACCAATGTCAATAAGACTTGTAACCTTAGAATCACTATCGTGGATATTCTCAGATTCAACAACTAGAGGACTTGTAAGATTTATCAGATACCTTGAAAGAGAATTAAAAACAAAAGTAACTGGAAACATTATTTTATTGATATAATAAATAATAGGTGCAATAGCTATAGAAAGTCTTCTAGAAAATTTTACACCAATAGTCTTAGGGATAATTTCGCAAAAGACCAAGATTAATATGGAAGTAACAAATATAGCAATTACGGATATTAGCTGATTAGATAATCTTCCATCTAAAGAATTGTGTAATTTTGAAGAAATTAAACTAGCAATAGAGACATTAATTATTTCATCTAAAAGTAAAATCGTAGCGATAATTGTTCCAGGATTATTCAGAAAAGTTTCCAGAAGTTTTCCAGATGAAGATTTCTTTTTTATTAAGTTAATTTGGTACCTTTGAAGTGAAAAGATAGAGCTCTCTGTTATAGAAAAAAAAGCCGAAAGAAGTACTAGTAGAGATATTACTAAGAAAAACACATACTGGTCACTCATTAAAATCTGTGGACAAATCCTTGGGATTTTAAACTAATAGCCCTACCTCCCCTAATCAAGGATAGATTTGCTGTTGAATCAACAAATCCTATCCTAAATACTTTGAAATTATTTTTTTTACACAAATCTTCGAAATGCTTAGCTCTTGTCTTTTTTATAGTAAACAACAATTCATAATCATCGCCGCCACTCAAAACACTTTTCATTAATTTACTTGTGCTCACTGGAGACGAGATACAATCTGTTTTAGGTATATCCTCCCATATTAGTGTAGCTCCTCTACCTGAAGAAATTGGGCCTAAAAGCCTTCTTAAATCTAAAGATAGTCCATCTGTGATATCAATCATTGAGGTTAGAAATTTTAACTGGCCCAAGAATAGTCCTAATTTAACCCTCGCACGTGGAGATTTATACTTGGATATAATTAATTTTTCTTTAAAAGTAAATCTCTTTTTTTTCCTAAGTAAATCTAAGCCTAAGGATCCATCACCAATTTTCCCTGTTACATAAATTAAATCGCCAACTCTACTTGCTTTCCTTTCTTTAAATCTATCATTTAAAACTTCACCAAAAACACCTATATCTAGCATGAGAGATTCGGACATAGAAACATTGCCACCAACAAGATCTACACTATAATAGTTGCATCCATTCTTAAAACCGTTGAATAACTTATTTATAAAAGCTTTTGAAGTTCTTTTTGGTAAAAAAAGTGAGTTAGAGAAGAACTTAGGTTTTGCACCCATTGCACATAAGTCGCTTAAAGCTACAGATAACGCCCTAAATGCTAACTGTTCAGGGGTTAGATATTTAAGGTCAAAATGAATACCCTCGACTTGTGAATCACAAGAAAAAACAATCTTATCAGATTTAATCTTAAATACTGCTGCATCGTCACCTATTCCAGTTGGAAATATAGTGGACTTTAAAGGAAACTTTTTTTTAACTAATTCTTCAATATAAGATTCATCAAGCATTTTGGAATGTTAGAAAATGATAAATCAATTTTAAAGTTATTCAAATAGTTAATTTATATACAAAGCTAGCTTTCGAAAAAGCTCATCTATAAATTCTTTTTTAGAGTTAAATCCCATTAAACCAAATCTCCATATCTGACCCTTAGTTGGGCCTAAACCACCACCAATCTCAATATCATGATTAATTAACATCTTTGATCTTAACTCTTTGTCATTCATTCCTTTTGGGATAATAACGGATTTCAGAACAGGAAGAGCTTTAAATTTTTCTTCATCTACAAAAGACTTGAGTCCAACTTGTTTTAATAAAGTCATGAAATATTCACTATTGGATTTATGTCTTTCGAATCTTTTTTCCAATCCTTCTTGCAGGCAAATAGAAAGTCCCTCATTTAAAGCAAAAAGCATATTGACAGGTGCTGTGTGATGATAGACTCTCTCCTCGCCCCAATAGTTAATCAGCATTTTTAAATCAAAATACCATGAACTATTTAAATTCTTTCTATTCTTAACCTTTAAGAGTGCTTTCTCATTAAATGTTATTGGAGCTAGTCCAGGTGGAACACTAAGACATTTCTGACTACCTGAGAAACAAGAATCGATTCCCCACTCATCTACTTCTAAATTTACTCCAGTTAAGGAAGTTACGGCATCCACCAAAAAAATTATATCAGTACTCTTTAGATACTTTCCTATTAAGTCAATTTCCTGAAGTACTCCGGTAGAAGTTTCGGCATGAACAACGCTAACTAATTTCAAATTAGGCATAGATTTAATCTTTTCTATAACTAAAGATTGTTCAAAAGACTCTCCCCATTTAGTAGACATTACTGAGACCTTTGCTTTAAGCCTCTGGGCAAGATTCTCCATCCTATTTCCGAATTCCCCATTCTTTAGAACTAGGACCTCGTCTCCAGGCTCAATTAAATTTGTCATTGCCATCTCCATACCAGAACTACCTGTCCCGGATACAGCAAAGGTCACCTTGTTGTTTGTTTTAAACACTCTTCTTAAAGAAGAAGATATATTATCTAAAATTGAGAAAAAATCTGGGTCTAAATGACTCAAGGGCTCCCTTGATAAAGCAGACTTTATTCTTCTATCGATATTTGTAGGACCAGGTCCCATTAAAAGTTTACCATCAATTGTTTCTATATTATTTTTCATAATAGAATTATAATAAATTTTTATAACTGTTGGTATAATAATAATATGAAGACTCTATTCTTAGACTTTGATGAAGACAAAATTATTTCCTCGCTGCCAAAGAAACTTCCCTTGTTTCCACTTGATAACGTTGTCTTCTTTCCTAGCACTATCTTACCCCTTCATATATTTGAAGATAGATACAAACAAATGGTTCAAGATTCATCCATTAGCCATAACTTAATTTGTATGACATTACTAAATACAGAGATGGGTGATGAGGATTCTGAATCATTATCAACTACAGGTTGTATTGGTAGAATAATAAATAATGAAGAATCCGAAGATGGTAAAAAAAATATAATTCTTTACGGATTAAAAAGAATAGAAATTACTAAGGTACTATATGATAAGCCGTACAGAGAAGTTGAGATTAAAATAATAGAGACTACTTACTCTGATAACTCTGAAGCTTTTAAAAAAAGAATCATGGAATTAATTAACAAGTGGAACCTATTGCTAGATGGGTACACAGATGACTATAAAATAAAGATAGAAAATAGTTCCACCCTTTCAAAAATTACAGACTCTCTTTCCTCTTCCATGGTTGCAAAAGCTTCAGACAGACAATCACTCCTTGAGGAGCTTGACGAAAGAATAAGAGCTGAAAAGATTATCGCCGTATTAGAATCGAGGATAGAAATTCTATCCGGTAAGATTGAAACGCCCGATAGCAATTCAACTCTTATTAATTAAGAATTCTAACACTTCAGGATTAACTAATTCTTTATTTTCTTTCCAGAAGCCATGTCCACCTGGAAAAGATATAACCTGATTATTGCTAATAAACCTAGCCATTTCGCAAGACTTTTCTGGGGGTACGATTAAATCATTCTTACCATATATTATCAAAGTATCTGACTTAATCTGTGAGAGGTAGTAGTTATTGTCCAACTTACTTATTGCTTTACACTGATTTAAGTATCCTTTTATTTCCTCTTTTGAGTCACTAAACTTTGTTTTCTTATATTTTGAAAAATTCGCTTTAACATAATCTCTTGAATACCCCAGAAGCATTGCGTTAAACCAAATCTCCTTCATTCCTACTTTAGAAACTATTTTTTCAGATACATCGATTATCTCCTGGTTTATTCTGTCTCTAGAAGAGCATGTACATGCCAAAACAAGTTTCTTTACTTTTCTACTATATTTGGCAGCAAAGACTTGAGCTATCATGCCCCCCATAGACTTCCCAATAACATGTACCTTTTTTATTTTTAACTGCTGAAGGATCTCTAAGCAACTATCCGCATAAATTTCCATAGTTAAAGGTCTATCAATGTTACTGCTTTTACCAGAGCCAAGATTATCAAAAGCAATCATTGAGAAAGATTTCTTAAAGTATTCAAACTGATCGTCCCAGCTTGAAATAGTACTGCCAAGACCACCAATAAAGAAAATGTAAGGTTTTTTTGGTTGATGCTTTACAACATAATTAATTCTACCTAACTTTGTATTTAGGATATTCATCTTAAGCTCCTAAGGTAACTATCAATAATAAGGCAAGCTGCCAACATATCCTGAAAACTCTTTCTTTTCTTCCTTGAAACGTTCATCTTGATTAATATCTCATCAGCTTCTTTAGAGGTAAAATTTTCATTCCAATATTTAACCTCAACATCTATTAGATTCTTTAATTTTTTAGTAAAATTCTCTATATCTGTCTGAATTTTCAATCTTCCATCGTCTTTAATTGGCAAACCGACCAAAATTAACTCGGGGTTTCTTTCATTTATTATTGAAACAATCTCATTAAAATATTCTTCTTTACTATCATTGAAGACCAGCTTTATTGGGTGGCTAGCAATTCCTAGATCATCACTACCTGCAACACCAATTCTCTTTAATCCAAAATCAATTGCTAAAACGCCCATTTTTATAATCTATCATATAGTATAAAGGATATGACTAATAACTTTTTTTATATCATCACAGATACAGTCTTTAATATCCTTCATATTCTTGTCATATTTATCAATTGTTTTGGGTGGGCCTCCAAGAAGACTCTCAAATTAAATCTCTGGTTCTTACTTTTAACTATTTCTAGTTGGTCTATTTTGGGATTATCCTTTGGTATAGGTTTTTGCTTCCTAACGAAGATTCATTCACTAGCTCTAGTCTCAATTGGGGGCTCAAGTATTAATTTTTCATATTTAGACTATTTATTACTAGTAAAATTAAATATCCCCGCCTCCTCTAATGCAATATCCATATTAAGTATCTTAGTTATATTTATATCTCTAGCAATATCAATTAAAAAAAATCTTATACCAGAAAATACCGCTATTTTCTCACTTTTATTAATTTCTTGTTTTGGCTGGGTTTCTATAGTTTACTCTCAAGGAATTGGCTTTATTCACCGTTGGGATGATATTTATATTTCTCTAATATTGATAACTTCATATGCTCTTGTCGGAAGCATTTCTTATCAGTTAATACGAAAAAATTTCTAAAATATCGAACCTAATATACTATATATTAAAGTTATGAATATAATTACAAGATTCGCGCCGAGCCCTACAGGCTCCCTCCATCTAGGAGCAGTTAGGACTGCCATTTTCAATTTTCTTTTTACAAAAAGGAATAAAGGTAAATTTATTCTAAGAATTGAAGATACTGACCAAGAAAGATCAACTAATGATTCTTTAGATGAAATTCTCAAGTCCCTCAATTGGCTTGGGGTAGATTATGATGATGGCCCACATATTCAGTCTGATAGATTATCTATATATAAAAAGATTGCGCAGGACTTAGTTGATAAAAACCTTGCATATAAATGCTTTATGAAAAACGAGGAGATTGAAGAGCTGAAGAATCAAGCAGCAAAAGAAAAGAAGGTGTATAGGTATCCTAGGACATGGAGAGATAGGACGGACCACCCGGAAAATGCTAAATATGTAATAAGGTTTAAAACTCCTGATAGTCATATTATCGAATTTAGTGACACATTAAGGGGTACAATCAAGATTGGTTCAGATAATCTTGATGATTTCATAATACTAAAAAGTGATGGATATCCTACATATAATTTTTCAACGGTAATAGATGATGCAGAAATGGGCATAACTAATGTTATAAGGGGTGAAGACCACTTGTCTAATACATCTAAGCAAACTCTGATTTTTGACTCATTAAATAAAAAGCCACCCCTATTTACTCATGTTTCAATGATACTTGGAAAAGATAAAACAAAGCTCAGCAAAAGAAATGGATCAAAGTCTATTCAAGATTTTAAAGATGAAGGGATATTGCCTATAGCAATATTAAACTATCTAGCCCGATTGGGATGGTCACATGGTGATCAGGAAATCTTTACCTTAGATGAAATGGTTGATTTATTTGACATAAACAATCTTACCAAATCTCCTGCAATATTTGATGAGGACAAGTTAAAATGGGTAAATTCTCAACACTTAAAAAGACTAAGTAATAACGATTTACTGAAAGTTGTTAAGGTAGATTTTTACCAAGGAATAAACATAGATCTCGCCTTGAGCTCTGCAAAAGTAAAGGCGAAAGATACCATAATGCTTAATGAATCTCTCAAATTTTGTGAATCAGAACTAATAAAAATAGGTGATGAATTTATAGATGACCTTTATACAAAAGACACTAAAGAAATTATTGAAGCATTTTATACTGATGCTTTAGATTTAAAATCCTTCGAGATAAAAGAAATAAAGGATTGCATGAATATTTTTCTTGAAAAAAGGGGCCTAAAAATGAAGCAAATCGCTTTGCCACTTAGGATTATTCTTACAGGGTCTAAAGCTTCGCCAGGTATTTTTGAAGTAATTTCCATATTAGGTAAAGAAATTTTTTCAAAAAGAATTGAGCATTATCTAGAATCATGAAAAAGAAAAGCTTAGCTACCGTAGGAATTACCGGCCTAATGGGATCTGGGAAATCAACAGCGCTAAAATTTTATAAAAATAAAGGAATTCAAACCTGTGACTTAGATGTTGAAGCCAAAAAGCTCCTAAAAAAAGGTACAAAATGTTACAAGCAGATTATTAAAATTTTTGGAAATGGGATATTAAATAGCAATAAAACAATCAACAGAAGAAGGCTGAGAAAAATTGTATTTAACAACAAAAAGGACAGAGAAGCATTAAATTCAATAGTTCATCCAGAGTTAAGAAATCAAATCTCTATACTTTGCAATAAGCTTAAAGAAGGGGGTGAGAGAATAATCTTCTTTGAAGGTGCATTAATTAGCAAGCAAACAAAGATTGGATCTTCGCTAAATTATATTATATATATTGATGCACCAAAGAAAGTATTAAAAGGAAGAATCCTAAGAAGGGACGGGATTGAAGAAGAAGAGGCGAAAAAACTACTATTAATGCAAAAAATAATAGAAAAGAATCGTAAATATGCTGATTTTACAATAAGAAACAACTCTAATGTAAAGGAATTTAATCATCAATTAAATTTGGTACTGGATAAATTGGTCTATTAGATTATATTTTATTACTTAATTACTAAATTTTTTATTAATAAGATTTAAGAATATTTATATTAATTAAGTTAGCAATATTATTTTCGTGAGGTTTTAAATGAGCAATGATCAAACGATGGACCAAAAAATCAAATTTCTAGAAGACAAGATTGCTTCAGCTGATGAAGCAGGTGGAAAAGATAGGGTCGACAAGCAACATGATAGAGGAAAGTTAACAGCTAGAGAAAGAATAAATTTCATGCTAGATAACGACTCCTTCGTGGAACTTGATAAATTTGTTGAGCACCAGAATCACAACTTTGGAATGGAAAAAACAAAGTTTTTAGGTGACGGTGTTATTACAGGATATGGGAAGATAAATGATAGGCAAGTTTTTGTTTATGCTCAAGATTTTACAATCTTCGGCGGAGCACTTGGGCTAGCCCATGCAAGAAAAATAACAAAAATAATGGATATGGCCGTTCGGGTTGGGTGCCCTGTTATTGGACTTAGTGACTCAGGTGGAGCAAGGATTCAGGAAGGTGTCCGTGGACTTGCAGGATATGCAGAAATATTCCTAAGAAATGTTCAAGCGTCCGGGGTTATTCCCCAACTTTCAGCTATAATGGGACCTAGTGCAGGTGGTGCGGTTTACTCACCGGCGATGACAGATTTTATAGCAATGGTAAAAAATACGAGCTATATGTTCATAACTGGCCCAGATGTAGTAAAATCAGTTACAAATGAGGAAGTAACACAAGAAGAGCTTGGTGGTGCAGAAATGCACTCAAGTCAAAGTGGTGTAGCACAGTTTGCAGCTGAAAATGATGAGGATTGCCTTAAACTATTAAGAGAGCTATTCACCTTCTTGCCTCTAAATAATATGGAAGATCCTCCTGTTTTAAAAAGTGATGATCCTATTGACAGAAAAACAGACAAATTAAGAGATATTGTACCTACCAATCCCAATAAGCCTTATGATATGAAAGAAGTCATCAGCACAATAGTTGACAATGAGTACTTTTTTGAAGTTGCTGAAAATTATGCACAAAATATTGTAGTAGGGTTTGCTAGATTAAATGGAAAAACTGTTGGTGTGGTTGGGAATCAACCCAATGTCCTGGCAGGAGTTTTGGATATTAAATCTTCCATAAAGGGAGCTAGATTCGTAAGATTCTGCGATTGCTTTAATATTCCCCTGTTAACCCTAGTAGATGTCCCTGGATTCCTTCCTGGAGTAGACCAAGAATTAAATGGGATTATTCTTCATGGTGCAAAACTACTTTACGCATACTGTGAAGCAACTGTTCCTAGAGTTACTGTAATTACGAGGAAAGCGTATGGTGGGGCATACGATGTTATGTCATCTAAACATTTAAGGGGAGACATCAACTTAGCGTTCCCAACTGCAGAGATTGCAGTTATGGGACCCGACGGAGCGGTCAACATTGTAAACAGAAAAGAAATACAAAATGCCGATGATCCTGTTGCCGAAAAAGCAAAATTAGTTGAAGAATACAAAGAGCTTTTTGCAAATCCTTATAGAGCAGCGAACCTAGGCTACATAGATGAAGTATTAAAACCTGAAGATACAAGAATAAGGGTTATCAGGTCCTTTGAAATGCTCGAGGGCAAGAGACAAAATAATCCACCAAAAAAACATGGGCTAATTCCTTTATAGGTTTTCTCTGGAGATTGATTTTATGTATAAAAAGATTTTAATTGCTAATCGTGGAGAAATTGCTGTAAGAATAATAAGAGCAGCGAAAGAGCTCGGAATAAAAACCGTTGCAGTTTATTCTGATGCTGATAAGAATTCACTGCATGTAAACTTAGCAGATCAGGCTTTCAATATAGGTAAGCCACTTCCAAGTGAAAGCTATCTTGTAGGTAAAAAGATAATTTCAGTAGCTAAGAAAGCTAAGTGTGATGGTATTCATCCAGGATACGGTTTCTTATCTGAAAATGCTGACTTTGCAGAAAATTGTATTAAAAATAAAATTGATTTCATTGGACCAAGTGCTGAGGCCATTAGGTTAATGGGAGATAAAATAACATCGAGAGAAATTGCTAAAACTGCAAAAGTACCTTTAGTCCCTGGAACTGATGGTGAGGTTAACGATAACGAAGCCTTAGGGTTAGCAAAAAAAATTGGCTATCCATTGATGATAAAAGCATCTGCAGGTGGTGGTGGAAAAGGAATGCGACTAGTTCACGAAGAATCGGAATTCGAGAACTCTCTAAAAATGGCAAAAAGTGAGGCTAAGAATGCGTTCAACAATGATGCTGTTTTTATTGAAAGATTTATTCAAGAACCAAGACATATTGAGATACAAATTCTTGGAGATAAGAAAGGAAATGTTGTACATCTTTTTGAAAGAGAGTGCTCAATACAAAGAAGGCATCAAAAGGTTGTTGAAGAGGCTCCCTCCCCTGGCGTAAGTGAAAAAACTAGGAAGAAAATGGGTGAGATTGCCGTAAAGCTTGCCAAAAAAGTTTCATATTCAGGAGCGGGTACTGTTGAATTTATAATGGATCAAAAGGAAAATTTTTATTTTCTTGAAATGAACACTAGAGTCCAAGTTGAACATCCTATAACGGAAATGATAACTGGGATAGATATAGTCAAAGAGATGATTAAGGTTTCTTATGGGCATGAATTGAGTTTTAAACAAAAAGATATTGAAAGAAAAGGTCATGCTATAGAATGTAGAGTATGTGCTGAAGATCCTGACAATAATTTCCTCCCTACACCTGGAACGATTTTTTATGTAAAATCACCACAAGGTCCTGGTGTAAGAGATGATTCTTCTCTTTTTAACGGATATAAAGTTACTACCTTTTATGATCCAATGCTTTCTAAGCTTATAGTTTGGTCAGAAGATAGAGATAGCGCAATAAAAAGAATGTCTAGAGCGCTTTCTGAATATATTGTTTTGGGAGTAAAAACAAATCTCGGATTCCTTGTTAGATTAATGGATGATAAGGATTTCATCTCCGGAAAATTAGACACTGGTTTTATAGAAAAACATAAGAAACTTTTAAAGATTCCAAAAGAAAATTCTAATATAGCGACTATTGCATCAGCAATAATCCTCCATGCAGGAATAGGAGTTAAGAATTTAGAGAGAGATCCTAAATTTACTCCCTGGAAATATATAGCGAGGAGAGCAAGCGTTTCTAGAAACTCTATGTTCTAGGAGGCAGTATAGTTAAAATGAAGTACAATTTAAAAATAAATAAAAAAATAGTTTCTTTTGAATTAGAAGAAGAAGGAAACGGGTATAAGATAGTATTAGATAAGAAAAAATATTCTGCAGAATTAGTAAAGATTGATTCAAATCTTTACTCTTTCATATGTGATGGTTCTACTTACACTATTGCAATACAAAAAGAAGGAAAAAGAATTGATTTGTTCTTTAAGGGAGATTTGTTTAGTTACGAGATTCCATCACAGAGAGATAAGGGTGGGACCGAAAACACATCTGGTATTGATAAGATTTCAGCACCGATGCCAGGCAGGGTAGTCAAGCTTCTTAAGGAAGTTGGTGATATAGTCTTAGAAGGTGAGGGTGTCGTTGTAGTCGAAGCGATGAAGATGGAAAGCGAACTGAAAACTACAATAGATGGAAAAATAACTGATATCAGCGTTAAGGAAGGAGATACTCTTGACTTAGGTGCTCACATATTAACAGTTGAATCGCAAGATAAAAAATAATATCATTAGTCCATATTGAAAAATTTTCTTCTAATAATCTTTTTAATTCTTTCTTCTATAAACGTCTCTCATTCATCTCCTATAAGGATAAATATTGGTAGCGAGCCTGGAACATTAGATTGGAACCTCGCAACAGATAGTTCTTCTTTTCAAATAATAAATAATATAATGGCTGGCTTAACCAGCTTCAATGAAGAACTCAAACTTGTACCAAATTTAGCGGAA
>Ga0233427_10000417_pt1 | contig 54956 bp, 39 predicted proteins | sample SI_118_April2016_5_FD_179885 | JGI IMG/M metagenome (GOLD analysis project Ga0233427, IMG submission 179885) | Seawater microbial communities from Saanich Inlet, British Columbia, Canada - SI_118_April2016_100_MG | ecosystem: Environmental > Aquatic > Marine > Inlet | place: Canada: British...
ATTCGTCAATATCGCTGCCCATTTGCGGCAGGGCTTTTTGAATCGTAGAGGGGATTATTCCATGTTTTTCATTATGGGCAGTTTGTCTTTCTCTTCGTTCAAGTGTTTGACGTATTGCTGCAGTCATTGGAGGGCTCATAGAATCAGCATAGAGGATGACTTTGCCATTTGAGTTTCTAGCGGCTCGACCGATTGTTTGCAGAAGGCTTCTTTCATTTCTTAGGAATCCTTGACGGTCAGCATCAAAGATCGCAACCAAACTAACTTCCGGAATGTCTAATCCTTCTCTGAGAAGATTTATTCCAACGATTGTATCAATGTGTCCTATTCGTAGGGCATTGATGATTTCAGTTCTCTCAATCGTATCTATTTCTGAATGTAGATGGTGAGCCTTGATTCCCATCTTATTGAGGTACTGTGCAACCTCTTCGGCGAATTTTATTGTTAGAACAGTAACTAAGGCCCGCTCACCTTTCGCTATTCTTGAATTTATTTCCGACATTAGGTCGGCAATCTGCCCCTCGGTATTCCTAACTTCGATAAGTGGGTCAAGTAGGCCAGTAGGTCGAATCTCCATACGTGGTATATCCTCTATTATCTGCAGCATGTCGTACATACTTTCTGAATCAGGGTGTTTCTTTGGATATTCGGGGGTATCGACGCCACCGCCTCCGGCCATATGGCGTAGCCCTAATGGGGCATCTTGACCCGTGACTTCACAGAGATGTAGGAGTTCTCTTTCACCAGGCGTGGCACTAACATACACCATCTGGGGAACTAATTCTTGAAATTCATTAATTTTTAGTGGTCGATTATCAGCTGCAGAAGGTAGCCTGAATCCATGTTCAATTAAGTTCAATTTCCGACTCCTGTCTCCCGCATACATCCCGCCAACCTGGGGTAGCGTTACATGTGACTCATCCATTATCACAAGAAATTTATCTGGATTGCCATGGAATTGCTTTGCAGCAGCTGCAAAGAAATCCAGTAAACAATACGGGCGCTCACCATGATTGCGCCCATCAAAGTGCATAGAATAGTTTTCAACAGCAGTACAGTGTCCAATCTCACGAAGCATTTCAAGGTCGTACCTTGTTCGTTGTTCTAGGCGATTTGCTTCTAGGTCCTTTCCTTCGCTTTTTAGTCCAGCAACTTGGCCATCAAGTTCAGTTTCAATATTCTCGAGGGCTGCTTCGAATCTTTCAGGGGACACCATGAAGAATTCTTTGGGGTGAATCCACGCCTCATCCAGTTCATCAAGAATTTCCCATGTAATCGGGTCACAAATTTGTATGTGTTCAACGCCATCAAATCCGAATCTAATTCGCAAAGGGTCGTCCCTACTTGGCATCCAAATATCTAGGTTTTCTCCGCGTAGGCGTACTTCTCCTCGCTTGAGATCAGTTGTCGTTCGATTATATTGTAATGCAACCAGTTCTCTAATCAGATCTATCGGTTCGATGGTTTGACCTACATGTGTCCGACAATGATATTCTAGGAATGTTTCAGGTGCGTTTAATCCGTAAATACAGGAGACGGAAGAAACTACGATACAATCGGGGCGGCTAACCAAACTTGCGACTGTTGCAAACCGTTCTTGTTCGATTCTTTCATTGATTGAGAGTTCTTTATCAATATACAAATCCCTCTTTGGTAAGTATGCTTCAGGTTGGTAATAGTCGTAGTGAGAGACAAAATACTCGACACGATTTACAGGAAATAATCCAGACATCTCTTGATGCAATTGGCGCGCTAGTGTTTTGTTGTGGCTCATTATCAAAGTAGGAATATTTAGGCGCTCAATAATGTGAGCCATTGCGAATGTTTTGCCAGAGCCGGTAACGCCCAATAGCACACATCTCGATTGGTTATTTTCCAATTGCAAAACCATTTTCTCAATTGCACTTTCTTGGTCGCCAGCGGGTAGATGTTCAGAGTGTAAACTAAATCGGGATATCTCGGGCGACAAGTGGTCCTTTATCGCCCCTTCAAGGGCCTTCGATATGTCGAAGGGGTCACTCATATTCTCACAACCTATGGGAGATACAACCCACCATTAACGTGTATCACCGCACCGGTGATATAATCTGATTCTTCACCAACTAGGAATGAGACAGTCCCTGCAATATCTTCGGGGGTTCCAATTCTTTTTAGAGGGACTTCTGCCTCTCTACTAGAGCGTTTTTCTTCACTATCGCCTGCCAGAATATCTGTGTCGACAAAGCCTGGTGCGACAATGTTTACCCTCTTGCCTTCAGGAGCAAGTGATTGTGCTAGGGAGCGAGCCCACGTTGCTAGAGCTGCCTTCGAGGCGGAATAGTCTGCTCCGTGTGCGGAGCCCCTTGTTCCTAATTGACTACCAATTACACAAATCCTGGCATTACTGACAAGGTTAGTCTTAATCGCCTCCCATACCAAAAAAGCACCTTCGAAGTTGGTTGACATCGTTCGCCTCAAGTGATCAATATCGAGTTCTTTGGCATCTATACGGTCGTATCTGCCATGGTTTATGACTAGAACTTCAATACCTGTCGATACCCATGGATGTGTTGCCAGTAATGCAACTTCTCTAGCGTCGGTTACATCACAATTTACTGCTACAGCATCTATACCCGAATTTCTAATTTCGTCCACTACCATTTCAGCAGGTTTTGAGGAATTACAGTAAGTTAGGAGGATTCTGTAACCATCTTTCGCTAACCTTTTCGAGATAGCGGCTCCGATTCCGCGGCCCCCTCCGGTCACTAAAGCGGTGCGCATATCATGTCTTAGGAAGGCACTTGCTCAATAAATCACTGGAGGAATTGCGCAAGTTGTGGCGGCTGCCAACCTTCAGGTTTCAGTACCTTTCCGTCTTCTCTGCGAATGACCTTACCATCCACTAATTTGGCCATATTGGAGCGATGTACTTCATCAAATGCATCATCATAAATATCTTGCATTCCATGATTGATTATTGTTCCTGCAAGAATATATCCAATGTCAGCCAGAGCATCTAGCACTTCTACTAAATCGCCAGCCCTTGCGGCTTCGGCATATTCTTGAACTTCCTCAGTTAGGAGTTTAATTCGTAATTCAATAAGTTCATCTGGGCCTAAGCCAGGGTCATCACGTCGAGGTATTTCGAATGCCTGATTAAATTCAAGTAGGGACTTGACGATTGGATTCATACATCACGGGGGCTCACGCCGCTCTATGAAAGTTGCATTGCCGCCAAGAGTATCCATCCAGTGGAAACATGTGCTCTAAACCACCATTTTTGGAATTGTGAACCAGAGGCAGTGAGTACTGTAATCACAAACAGCAGCGAAATTACAGTTCCGGCAACAGAGACTACTGAAAAGGCAAATGCCCACAATGGAATCGAGAGCAGCATAACAGTCATTGTAACAGGGGGTTGGAACCTTGCAGGAAATGATTTTACTCCATTTTTCTTATCGCTTTCAATATCCATTTGTGCATATCCCAAATCAAATGCTGCAATCCACAATCCTACTCCGATGGAGACATAGAGTAAATCTGGATACCAAGAGTTCGAAGAGATTTCTCCAGTTATTGCTACCCATGCACCTGCTGGTGCGAGCGCTAAGCATCCGCCTAGCCACCAGTGGCAAAGCCAAGTGTACCTTTTCAGGTAAGGATAGATGATGAATACGATTACTGGGATTGGGGAAAGATAGAGGCATAATGGATTGAGCATCCAAGCCCCTCCTATTAGCATGAGTAAGAATACACAACACAGGATCCAAGCCGTTTGCAGAGACATAGTTCCTGCTGCCAAATGCCGGCCTGCTGTACGCGGATTTTCCGCATCGATATTACGGTCGATGATCCGATTCAATCCCATTGCTAACCCTCTTGCTCCAACAGCTGCAATCAATATCCAAAGTAATTGGAATATAGTGGGGTCGCCGGCCATAAAAGCTCCAATGAATACAAATGGTAAACTGAATAATGTATGCTCAATTTTAACAAAAGATGCAATTTGTTTGAGGTCCATTACATCACCAAATTGTTAGGCCACGGCGGCAAGTCAAACCTTTCAATTGATTCGAGGGTTTCAGGGTCGTGCATCGTAATTCCTGGCCAACGCCTTACTGTGGATGGCCCTTCATTGGAAGGTATCGGAGTTGTAGCGTCCCAGAATATTCTGCCATCCTCTATGATAAAATCACGTTCAACTGCGAAGCGAGAAGTGAGTTGCCACAGGAGTCGTCGATTAGCACCTTTGCCATGTAAATCCAAGTCGTTATCAGTGACAAATAGCCAGCGAAGTTGTTTTTGAGAGTCCAATTGCCAAATTAAATTTCGCAATTGACTTATTTTATCACGTTGAGCGGCTGCAGCCTCTTCATTTGGCCATTGTAATCCCGTGCGTAGATTTGGCCTCCCTTCAATATCAACAGTTACCACGAGCATTGAATTTCTAAGGAGGAGGCAATCTTCAATTAATTCCAATTTTGAAATCTCGTCTAGTAGTGAATCGTTAATTCCTGGCGCCTCTTCTTCACCCCTTCTCCAAGGAGGGCACTCTTCGATAGGAGAGCCTTCGACGGGATTTCCACTTCTTGGGTCGGATGGAATAATTGTAGTAGCATCGATTATTAATTTCGAATGTACATTCTCATAGGTTGAAGCCGGTTCCAAAGAATCACTTACCATCCCATCTAAAATTGTCAAATCAGAATTTGGGTCAACCCGATCGTTTAGGACATCCAATAGCGCATCAAGGTCGCTAGGGTCTTCATCGGTTGCAACTAGGATTTTCAAGAACATCATCTGCCCGGCTCCTAACAACCCAAGACATGTTTTTCGTGCTTGGCGTGGGTACCTCTGTTTGCTCTTCACAATTGCAAGGTTATGGAAACCAGTTTCAAGAGGTAGGTGCAAATCAAGAACATCTCTATGTTGGAAAGAAAGGATTGGGCGGAATTGCTTCCCGATTGCTTCTCCAAGGTAGCCATCTTCCATCGGTGGTTGTCCAACTATTGTGGCGGGGAGTACTGCATTTTTCCTTCGTGTAATCGCGGTGACATTAAGCACAGGGTATTGTCCAGTCAATGAGTAGAAACCGAAATGGTCGCCAAACGGACCTTCGGTTCTAGTCTTTGATGCATCGACCCATCCTTCAATCACGATATCTGCATCGGCGGGAACCATCAAATTTTGAGTCAAAGCTTTGGTTATTCTCAAGCGACGCTTAGCTAGGAATCCTGCAAACATGTATTCCTCGAGGTTATCCGGAAGAGGGGATATTGCTGAAAAAATCAATTCAGGAGGCCCACCTATACAAATCGCAATCGGCATTTTCCCATCGGGCCATGCATCGGCATGGTCTGCTCCATGCTTGTGAATTTGCCAATGTAGCCCTACTTCCTTTGGTCCAAATATTTGGCTACGATACATTCCAAGATTGTGCTCCCCAGAAGATGGGTCTTTGGTTACTACTAATGGTAATGTAATGTATCTGCCACCATCCATTGGCCACGTCTTTGGTATTGGCAACTGAGTTACATCGGTATCCATTCGTATGCGTTGACATGAACCCTTTCTGACTTTTTTTGGTGGCATTGACATGGCGTCACGTAGTAATGGCAAACCAGTCCAGGGTTTGCGCAATATTTGTCCAATATCTGGTTTCATCAAGGCAACCAATCTGTCGCCGATTTCAGTGTCATGCGCTGCTCCAAGTGCTCTAAGGGTTCTATCGTGGCTTCCAAACAAGTTCATCGCAAGTGGGATCTCACTGATTTCTCCATTTGGAAGGCGCGGCTTCTCGAATAAAACGGCAGAGCCGCCACTCTTGACTAAACGGTCTGCAATTGCGCCCGCTTCTAATTCGACATCGACCGGTTCAGTGATTCGCAGTAACTCTCCTTCCTTTTCCAGATGGGCTAGCCAACGAGTCATATTACGCCAGGCCATGGTGCTGCTAGGGGGCACTCTTCATCAATACTTGTTCTGTGCCGACTCATTGAAGTCCCGCCTCCCCTACGGGGAGGCATGGCGAGTTGCGATGTGCTGATTATCGGGGCCGGTCCGGGGGGCGGTTCTTCTGCTCTCCATTCCGCTCGTCTTGGCCTCAGCACTATGATAGTCGAAGCTGACCCTGAAGTCGGCGTCCCAGTTCATTGTGGTGAATGCCTTTCACAGTTAGCAATCGACAATCTAGATCTCGAACTTCCCGAAGAAGTTATTGCGCTTAGATGTGAAGGTATCAGGGTCATATTCCCCGACGATACAAAAAAGCTCCTGACAGAGAAAGGATATGTTCTGGAGAAACATCTCTTCGAGCAATGGTTGTGTGGTGAAGCGGTCAAAGAAGGGGCTAGTTTACACCTTTCACACCGCGTAACTTCTATGGAAAGAATTTACAATAGCGAAAATAAATTTTCCAATTGGAAAATAGACGGTCGTGGAAATGAATTTCCAATTGAATGTAAAGCAGTAATTGACGCTTCAGGTGTAAGCGGAGCGGCCTCAAAATTACTTGATATGGGCACTGAAGTAGAAGTGATTGCAGGATTCCAGTATGAGATGACAGAAGTTGAAAATGATGGTTATCTCGACTTTTATTTATGGCCAAAATATTCTCCACATGGATATGTATGGATGATTCCTAAGAAAGGTGGCAGAGCAAATGTTGGTTTGGTAACTACCGATAAAAAAGGGGCCATCAAATACCTTGACAAATTTGTCGAGGATACCCCTTTCAAAGGAAAGTTAATTCAAAACCCTGAATGGAGAAAGTCAGGCTCTAAACCAAGACCATTTGGCGGTACAATACCAATTTCGGGGCCGCGAGAAATTACAACTGGTGACGGTTTGATTTTGGTGGGCGATGCTGCAGGATTCACCTCTCCTCTATTCGAAGGTGGTTCTCACCTCGCTTTGTGGTCAGGTCGTGAAGCAGCCAAGACGATATCATCAGCAATTTCTCAAGGAGATCTTTCTGATTCAAGACTTCAATCTTATTCTAAGGCCTGGAAAAAGAAGTTTCCGCCATATAATAAAATTTTGAAGGGTAAGACCTCGCTATACGAACTATCGGACCAAGAATTATCCAATATGGCACATTGCCTTCCCGAAGAATTGGGTTCAATGTCTGCTCTAGATAAAATTTGGATAGGAACAAAAATCTTAGTTCGTCATCCACTTCTGTTCACGAAAGGTGTAATTAGCGTACTTCTTTCATTTGGTTATTCTAGAGCCAAATATTTCGGATGGTGAAATTGTGGAAGCAATGCTAATGCCACTGGCTGTATTCATTGCAGCATGGGTAACATACCGTCCTGATGCAAGGGTAACTTGGATTATCGCAATCCCTTTCTTTGTACTTGCAGCGATGTTTACCTTGAATTTTGATTCAATACATTTGGTTGCATGGTATGGTGGAGAAGAGTTACCAATTCGCTATCGTTTTGCAGCAACATGGGCTGCGAGAGAAGGGCCAATTCTTCTTTGGGCAGCATGGATGGCTTTGCTTTCTATAATCTGGCGCAAACCTCTCTCTGGAGAGAACAAAGAAACTCATTTGTTGCGTTTGCGATTGATGAATGGGTTTGCACTCACACTACTTTTGGTGGCATGGATTCTACGGCCATTCAAACCAGCTGAAGGTTCAGGGCCTGGACTCAACGAACTTCTGCAAACTGATCTGATGGTAATTCATCCACCCCTTATCTTCTTGGCTTACTCACTTTGTCTCACTCTCGCATTCATTGCAATTTCTTCGATACTTACAAACTCAGATGGAATAAAAGAACGGTTAATCCATGTAGCAAGGCCATCTTTCTTCTTTGCAACATTGGGTATTGGGTTAGGTGGATTATGGGCTTACTTAATTCTTGATTGGGGTGGCTATTGGGCATGGGACCCAGTAGAAACAGGTTCACTTCTTCCTTGGATTTGTCTTGTCGTATTACTTCATCTAAGAACTAGGCCGGGCAAAACCCCAGACCATATTTGGGCAGGCATTGCAATGGCATCTGCAGCATTGGCCCTATTTGCAACAATGGTAACTAGGGCTGGAGGAGTTTGGGCGGTAAGTGTTCACACATTCGTAGTCGATTCATCGGGTTCACCACCAAGCGATGTTTTTGGTAGAATAATGGTTTTACTTTCAGACATTAGTGGTATTGAAGTGGTAGTTTATTTGCTAGGGATAATTCAGTTGATGGGTATCTTCTTGGCATCTCGGTTAGGCACAAGTTTCTCAATCTGGTGGCTTGCATTATTGCCTGTTACAGCGGCGGTTGGAGTGATGGGCGGTGGAGATGTACTCGATGGCTTCCCGCCCACTTTCGTAGTATTATTAGGCCTTGGTCCATTCATTGAATCTGGCATCAAGTCTCTTTCTACCGGTCATGATTGGAAATGGTTTGCAATTCCTGCTGTGATGGTAGTTTTGAGGTTCATACATGGCATGGTGCTGTTCGAATTACTTTCACTATTATTCGCGTTTGGGCTAATTTTCGAAAAGGAGCGTCTGAAAGCTTGGGGTTGGGCTAGTGCTGGAATTGTTCTTTTCCTTGGAGCCGCTTGGTCAGGCATGTTGGATATCTGGATTTGTGGAATTGGAATGGTAGCATTCATCACACCGTGGTTCCTTGCCCCCGATGGTGATGAGGCTAAGTTTTCATTCCAGGAAAGAAAGTTTCAGCAAAGAATAGCGCTTTGGACGCCAGTTGTTGCAGTGGGTTTGTACCTTATTTTGACATTGGTGATATTAATCTCAAGTATTGACTCAATTCAATTCGCAGCCCATGAGTTGTACGGGGCCCCGTTTATTGCAGCGGTGATGATTGCATTTGTTATGTGGAGTATCAGGGATAAACCAAAACGAGTGTTTGCTTTCCTTGTATCATTACCATTGATTTTCGTAATTGCTTGGTTATTTGGCAACTCACTTGGATATGATTCGACCGATATACTCGGAGCATCTCTAAGTCGAGGGCAAATCGGTATGGTAGTATTGTTACCGGCATTGATGGCTGTGCCAGCAACATTTTCGCTAATGAGAGAAAACTCAGAGAAGAAAAAGATTCCATTCTTCGCTCACTTTATCCATTTAGGATTAGTTCTACTTGTGATTGGACACATTATGAGCACCACTATTATCGACAGGGGGACTTATGAGCACAGTGTGACTTTGATTAAAGATGAAAAAGTTGAATGGGGCGGATATGAATTTGAATTCGTTGATGTAGTTACAGAAACAGAGGGTCTAGAGGTCGGTGATGGATACCTCGGGGCTGTAATCAATGTCTATGAAGATGGAGAACTAATCGATACTGTTGAACCCGGAGTCATACGTTTTGATTCGCGGGCACGTTCTGAAGTGGACCGGGTCACAACTTGGCATGGCGACATCGTTTTGATCATGGACGGCACTCAAGCCCGCTCCTTAATGGAAGGTAGTGATTTAGTTCGAATAATGGTTTACGACCTCCCCGGAATACACTTGGTATGGGGCGGATGGAGCCTCATGTTACTGGCAAGTCTGGCAATTTGGGCACCCCGCCGCCACCCAACTGATTGAAATAGGGACGGTCGGTCGCCGGAATGCCCCCGTTGGGGGCGATAGGTGAGATACCATGGAAGAAGGAACCATTGTCCACGTTGAATACGATTTATACAACGTAGAATCAGGCGATTTAATTGAAACTACAAGAGAAGATGTTGCTAAGGAGCATGACATGCACCAAGAAGGGCGTAATTACACGCCTTTGGTTTGCGTTGTAGGCTCTGGAAATCTAATTTCAGGATTTGAAGAAAGCCTTCTATCTGCAAAGGCAAACAAGGATATCTCTTTGGAAATTGCCGCAGTGGATGCTTACGGAGAAAAAGATCCGGAGCAAATTGAGACAATCTCAATCGACAAGCTTCTTCGCCATGTTCGTGACCCTAAATCCCTATACATTGGTGGACCCGTTTCAATCGAAGGTCGTCAAGGAACTCTGTCATACTTAGCAGCAGGTCGTGCACGTATCGATTACAACCATCCTATGGCCGGTCGTGCTCTGAAATATGATTACAAGATTGTTAAGGTCATTGAAGACAAGGAAGAGAAGGTCGCAGCACTACTTCAGTCAAACACAGGACATGAAGGATTCGAAGTCTCTTTCGAAGGCGAAGATATTTCAGTCATAGTTCCTCAAACAATGCTATTCGATACAAACGCTGCAATGCAGAAGTTCCGATTAGTTACTGTTCTTAGAGACGCAGTTGGCGCTGGTAAAGTCTCCTTTGTCGAAGTTCACGAGCCTCGTGTTGCTGCAGATGAAGAAGAGGAAGAAGAGCATGTCCATGATGAGAATTGTGGGCACGAACTCGAAGAAGAGTGAGCCAACACGGGCAACCCTCATCACCTGAGGCAGAGTGAGGTTGAACCATGGAAGATATGGAGTTCTCTAAAGGAGAGCAAATTTTACTCTCCATTTTTGGCCTAATCGGTATCATAATTGTCGGTGGGCTAATTTTTGCTCCAGAAATGTTCTGGGATGATTTCTTCAAGATTTACATCTGGGATCCAATTGTAAAAGATGCTGGAGTTAGTGGAGATGCTGGTTATTCCCAAACCAATACGATAGTCTACATCCTAACGCTGGTTGCTGCTGTAATTGTCCTTCAGGCACTCTTTAGAAGGTGGAGACTTCCAGTTGGAGACCGAATGGTCTGGGCCTTGATTTCTTGGGTTATATTGGCACCAGTGCTTAGAGTGATGGAAGATGCAGATTACTTCAAAGAAGGAGTAGATGTATTATTCATTTCACCTCTGATTCATATCCATCTTGCAGTCTGGCTCGTGATTGCAGGATTCATTGGGCATATTGCAAAAAAGAACCATCTTTCATTGTTAGCGATGCTATTAGTTGCATACATTGCATTCACTGGGATGCTTGTATTACCTAATGTTCATATCCACGATACCGGCCATTTCTGGATATTAAGTGGTGCAATCGCTGGAGCAGTGATGATAGCAGCAGTAATTCATAATACATGGGCATGGGAGCCCATTCCTCGCTCAATGCTTGCCTTTGCAATTGGCTTGATCACTATGGGGCTTGGGCATTGGGCTCAATTATTTGCAACTCCATGGCACCAAGATAGTGGGATGCTACCTAAGGACAATGAAGCGGTTTGGCCACTTCTTGTAGTCGTTGCAATTCCATTGTTAATTACATGGGCTGTTTGGCGTCGTGGCGAAGAGGACCTTGCCCAATTACGATTAACAGGTAATGAAGTGGGTTTGATTCCAGATGGATTGACATTGGATGAATGGGAAAGTGAAGATAGGTCGAGCCATCCGGTTGAAATGTTATCGCAAAGAGGGATTCTGGCAACTCCTATGGTTGCTGGTATGCTCTTTGGTCAACTTTGTGATGGCCTTGCAACAATGGTGGGAATAGACTGGTTTCACTATTCTGAAAAGCACCCAGTTTCGGATGCTGTAATACAAGTTGGTAATGACCTGAATATTCTTGGCGAAGGGGCCTGGCTTTTCTTTTTGGTTAAAGCTGCATTGGTTGGCCTCATTATCTGGATGTTCTCTCAGATGCGTATTGAAAGGCGACAGCAGCACCTGCGTGTCCTAATTGTTCTCGCTGTGATGATTGTGGGAATGGCTCCCGGATTACGTGATATAGGGCGCTTAGTATTGGGTGTATAAGCGGTTGATTCAAGTCGAACTCTACCTTCGCTCAAGTCGGAGGGGCAGACATGGATAGACTAGCGACACGTGTCAACCGTTCCGATTCCGATTTTCAAAAGCATCGTATTCACAATCAAGAATTGATTGAAATACTGCGTGAACGACTGGATTTAGTCAGCAAAGGTGGCGGTGAAAAATACGTCGACAGACATCGAAGCCGCGGTAAATTATTGGCCCGTGAACGGATTGATAAAATCATAGATCCTGGCACAGCCTTCCTAGAACTTTCACCACTTGCAGCATTCGAATTATATGATGGCCGGGCTAATAGCGCTGGCTTGGTTACTGGAGTTGGCCTAGTTCATGGACGAGAATGCCTTTTCGTAGCCAATGATGCTACTGTTAAGGGTGGTTCATATTATCCGATGACGGTGAAGAAACACATTCGTGCTCAAACAGTTGCGCATGAAAATAATCTTCCGTGCATATATCTTGTTGATTCAGGAGGGGCTTTCCTTCCCATGCAAGACGAGGTATTCCCTGATATTGGGCACTTTGGTAGAATCTTCCGCAACCAGGCTAGGATGTCGGGGGATGGGATTCCACAAGTCGCAGCAGTATTGGGGAGTTGTACTGCTGGGGGTGCCTACGTTCCTGCTATGAGCGATGAGTCGATTATCGTCAAAGGAAATGGTACAATTTTCCTAGCAGGGCCGCCGCTGGTAAAGGCGGCTACTGGGGAGGAGGTTACTGCTGAGGAATTAGGTGGGGCTGATGTCCATACTACTCAAAGCGGTGTGGCAGATCATTTCGCTGAAGATGAGGCAGAAGCATTGAGAATGGTTCGCAATGTTGTAGAGAATTTAGGTTCGCGAGAATTAGCACCACTAGAAAGAGGGGAGTCGGAAGAGCCATTCCATGATGTCGAGGATTTACTTGGACTCATCCCAGCAGATAACCGCACCCCGGTAGATATCAAAGAGATAATTGGGAGAATCGTAGACGGAAGTCGTTTCCATGAATTCAAATCTCGCTACGGGAAAACTCTGGTATGTGGGTTCGCACATATCCATGGATACAAAGTAGGTATCGTGGCCAACAATGGTATTTTGTTTTCAGAATCATCTCTCAAAGGTGCTCACTTTGTTGAACTGTGCGGCCAAAGAGGAATACCACTAATATTCTTGCAGAACATTACTGGATTCATGGTAGGTAAGGCCTACGAGGCAGGCGGTATTGCAAAGGATGGTGCAAAACTAGTCACAGCGGTTTCTTGTGTTAATGTTCCAAAGTTCACAGTAATCATAGGAGGCTCTCACGGAGCTGGAAATTATGGAATGTGTGGGAGAGCATATGATCCCAGATTCCTATTCATGTGGCCTAATAGTCGTATATCGGTGATGGGTGGGCCTCAAGCAGCCGATGTTCTAACAACCGTCAAGCAAGACCAGAGGGCAAGGGAAGGAAAGGAGCCGATGGCCGGAGAGGAATTGGAATCATTCCGTGCTCCAATTCTTGAAAAATACGAAACCGAAGGCAGTCCATATTATTCAACAGCCCGTATTTGGGATGATGGAATCATTGACCCGAGGGATACTAGAGATATACTTGGATTGTGTATTGCTGCAAGTCAAAATGCTAAATTGCCAGATGACCGGTTTGGCGTATTTAGAATGTAATTGAACTTTTAAATTTTGCAATTGAGGAATTAGAATGATAAACCAACCCGAAACTTCACTTATTCAATTGGAAATAGAAGGTAGTGTTGCACACATTATCTTGGCCCGTCCAGACAAATATAACGCTCTAAATGTACAGATGATTACCGAGTTAATCGAAATATTTTCTTGGACTGCTCAAAATTCAGTTGGAGTTACAGGTAAACTGGTAGCAGATGATGGAACACCATTCCTCAGAGTTCTAACTCTGTCCGGTCAAGGCAAGCATTTCTGTGCCGGTGCCGATATCAATATGATGAGGGATGCAGGTGCTAATACCCCGGAAGAAAACCGCACAGATTCTGAAAGACTTGATTCACTTTTCAACGGCCTTTGGTCCCACCCCTGTTTCACAATTGGGATGATTCAGGGAGTCGCCCTCGGAGGGGGGGCGGGATTGATTGCATGTCTTGATCATGTGAGTTGCAAGTCGGATGCGAAGATTGCTTTGTCAGAAGGCAAATTGGGAATTCTACCAGCGGTAATTGGCCCGTATGTCTACCGACGAGTGGGTAGTGCTAATTTCCGCCGCCATGCAATGTTAGCAGGTAGAATGGATGCCACTGAAGCTTTACGCATTGGAATGGTCGATGCAGTTGACAACACACTCGATATTTCGAAGGTAATCACTGAAGTGCTTTCTACAGGGCCATCTGCAGTAACTGCTGCTAAAGAATTGACACTTGGTTTTGATAGATGGGGCAGTGATGATGAATCACTACGGTTGTGGACACTCGATTTCACTAGTAGAATGCGCGGAAGTGATGAAGGACAAGAAGGTCTAACCTCATTTTTAGAGAAACGTAGTGCTAATTGGAAGCCCGAGGAGTGATTAGATGCTTAAGCGCACTCTTGTCGCAAATCGCGGTGAGATTGCATGCCGAATATTACGTGCTTGCAAAGAAGCAGGAATAGAAGGAGTTGCAATTCATGCAACTAATGACACAGGGACTCTCTTCACCGAACTTGCAGATACTGCAATCCAATTGGAGGGAGAAGGGCTTGCTGAAACCTATCTTAATCAACAACAAATTCTTGATATAGCAATTGCAAATGATTGCGATTCGATTCATCCCGGCTTCGGTTTTCTTTCCGAGAGGGCCGATTTTGCACAAGCGGTAATGGATGCGGGGTTGATCTGGGTAGGGCCTTCGCCTGCTGCAATTACTAAGATGGGAGACAAAATGACTGCGAGAATCACCATGAAGGCAGCAGGAGTTCCTGTGATTCCAGGAAAAGAAGTCGAAGGAGGATTAGAAGAAGTTCTTGCGGTAGCCCCCTTGGTTGGATATCCACTATTGCTCAAGGCTACATCAGGTGGAGGCGGTAAAGGAATGCGTGCGGTTCATGATGCTGCAAACCTTGAGAGTGAAGCTAAAGCGGCTATGAGGGAGGCTTTGAATGCATTCGGAGATGACCGCATCTATGTAGAGAGACTCCTCACGGGAAGCCGACATATTGAGATTCAAGTTCTTGCCGATAAGTATGGCCGCACGATTCATCTTGGAGAGAGAGAATGTAGTGTTCAGAGAAGGCACCAAAAGGTGTTTGAAGAGTCTCCGAGTGTAGCACTGGATGCAGAATTACGTGAATCGATGGGCCAGGCTGCTTGTGCAGCGGCAGAAGCGGTAAACTACGAAGGTGCCGGAACTGTTGAATTTCTAGTAACGCCATCTGGTGAATTTTTCTTTTTAGAGATGAATACTCGAATCCAGGTCGAACATCCAGTTACAGAGATGGTGACTGGTGTTGATTTAGTTAGAGAACAATTGCGAATAGCAGGCGGGAAACCGATGAGCTGTGGCCCATTGGCAATGCGAGGTCATGCGATTGAAGTCAGACTTTATGCCGAAGACCCATCGAATAATTTTCTTCCTGCCATTGGTAAATTAAAGCGCTTTATTGCACCAACAGGTCCAGGGGTGCGTTTGGATACAGGAGTGCGAGAAGGAGATGATGTAACTCCTGATTACGACCCAATGCTAGCCAAACTAATTGTCTGGGCACCATCTAGGGAGGAGGCACTTCAGAGGATGGGTAGAGCCCTAGATGAATTTGTAATTCTTGGTTGTATTACCAATATCAGATTCCTACGTGAATTATGTGACCATCCCGATGTAGTAGATGGGTGGACAACAACAGACATGATAGAGAAACTTTGGCCAAATGGATGGATGCCAAGTCTAGATCCGATAATTTCTGATGCTGGCTTACTAATTGCAGGTGCATGCGAATCGATAAATTTCGGTCGAACAATTTCATTTGAAACCACTCAATCACGAGCGCCATCGCCCTTTTCAACAATCAGCAGGAGGTTCCCTTGATGGAGTTCAAGTCCGGAGGTAATCTCGTTGAGATTGATCTTCAAAGAGAAGGTTCCACTTTCGTTTACGATGAACTTATTCTTCATGCAAATGAGGAATTATGGCTTGAAGTAAATGGAAAAAAACACAAAGCTACTGTAACAAAAATTGCAGATGTATGGTGGGTTCATGTACTGGGGCACACGCTTCAGTATGAAGTGATTGAACCGGGAGCGACAGGTTTAGATGATGATAAAGGATTAACTGCTCCTATGCCGGGCAAGATACTCGAAGTTCATGTCAAAGTTGGGCAAAGTGTATCTGCGGGTGATACTTTGGTGATAATGGAGGCTATGAAGATGGAACACAAAATCACAGCAGGTAGTGATGGTGTCATAGAGTCAATATTTTTCAATCCAGGCGACCAGGTAGAACAGGGTACTGAATTACTATCTTTACTAGAAGTTCAATAGTTTGAACTTTCTTAAAAATGAGTTCACATTCTGAGGTTAGAGCCAGTAATTTTTCTCCAGATTCTCTTTAGAGGGTCATAATAGCGGTCTACAACACGTTCTTTGAGAGGAATAATTGCATTATCTGTGATATTAATTCCAGCGGGGCAGACGTCTGTACAACATTTTGTGATGTTACAGTAACCAATTCCAAATTCTTCTTTTATTTCTGGAACTCTGTCTTCTTGATCCATCGGGTGCATCTCAAAGTTCGCTAGACGAACAAGGGTTCTAGGTCCCCCAAATACATCGAATTTCTGGTATTCCCTCAATACGTGACAAGTATCTTGGCAGATAAAACATTCAATACACATTCTGAACTCTTGGGCCCTTGTTGCCTCAAATTGACTAAATTCCCAATCTGCTTCTTCAGGTCCTTTGATTGGAGCAACCGCTTCAGCCATCTCATAATTCCATGATACATCAGTTACCAAATCTCTGACATGGGGGAAAGTACGCATTGGACGAACCGTGATGATTTCATCTTCAGGGGTTTCCTCAATAACATCACTCATACGAGTCATGCACATCAATTGCGGTTTACCATTTATTTCTGCACTGCACGAGCCACATTTGCCCGCTTTACAATTCCAACGGCAAGAGAGGTCAGGTTCTTGTTCATGCTGAATACGGTGTATGGCATCTAAGAGTACCATTCCTTCATCCAATTTCACATCGTATTCTTCTAATTCGCCTTCGCCTTCTTGGCCTCTAAATACTCTCATCTTAATGTCAGTCATTTTGAGGCCTCCTTCTTTGAGCGGTCAAGTAATTGTTCTAATTCTTCGGGAGGCTGATCCAATTCTTCTTGTCGAATTTTTACTTCAGCACCATCTTTCCAAATTACGTTTGTAGTGTGGCTCCACATTCCTTTATCCGGTACGGGGAAATCATCACGGGTATGTCCACCACGGCTTTCTGTTCGAGTCAGGGCTGCTAGAGTACAAGCAGTTGAGATGTCAGCCATATTTTGTAAATCAAGGGCTTGATGCCAACCTGAATTGTATACCATCGAATTGCCAGAACTTGTATTCTGAATTCGTTCTCTAAAAGTATCTAAATCCTTCAAAGCACTCTTCAATTCAGCTTCGGTTCGAATAATCCCAACCTTGGCTTGCATCATATCGCGTAACTCATCATATACGCGTCCAGGATTTTCGCCACTCTCTCTTTTCAGAGGTCTGAGATTATCTTCAATAGCAGATTCAACTTGCTTCAAGTCTAAATCAGGCTGAGACATTTCTGCAGAACGCTTTGCAGCAAATTCACCGGCTCTCTTGCCAAATACAATTAGATCCGAGAGTGAATTGCCTCCAAGTCTGTTTGCTCCATGCAAACCACTAGAGACTTCACCAGCAGCATATAGGCCACTAACTGTAGATTCTTGAGATTCAGCATTGACTCTAACTCCGCCCATCACATAGTGAGCAGTTGGACCGACTTCCATCGGCTCCTTTGTGATATCAACTCCAGCAAGTTCTCTAAATTGATGGTGCATACTCGGCAACTTTGCAATAATTTCCTCCGCACTGCGTTGGTTTGCAATGTCAAGATATGCGCCGCCATGAGTCGAGCCTCTTCCTTCAGCAACTTCTTTGTTAATCGCCTTAGCAACTACGTCACGAGTAAGTAATTCAGGGGGCCTTCTAACGCTTGCCTTTTCACCAGCAACAACCTGTCTGACCCATTCAGTAGCCTCTTCTTCAGTTTCAGCGTGGTCACCTTTGAACATCTCTGGAACATTGTCGAACATGAATCTCTTACCTTCAGAATTTCGTAGAACTCCTCCTTCACCACGTACACCTTCAGTTACTAGAATTCCTCTAACACTCGGTGGCCAGACCATTCCAGTAGGATGGAATTGAACAAATTCCATGTCGATTAATTCGGCACCAGCATTCAATGCCAGAGCATGACCATCGCCAGTGTATTCCCAAGAGCCAGAACATACAGACCAGCATCGTGTGATTCCACCAGTTGCCAAAATTGTTGATTTTGCAGAGTAAGCATGCATTGCTCCATCTACTCTATTGTAAGCAACACAGCCAGTACAAGTTCCGTCATCATCTTGCAGTAGATGGCTTACTGTATATTCCATGAATATATCAATGCCTGAATGGATTCCCTTTTCTTGTAGAGTTCTAATGATCTCTAGACCTGTGGAATCTGCAACGTGGGCCAAACGTGGGTAAGTATGCCCACCAAAGTTTCTCTGATTGATTAATCCAGCCGGGGTTCTATCAAAGACAGCGCCCCATTGTTCAAGTTCACGGATTCTATCTGCGGACTCTTGAGCATGAATTTGTGCCATTCGCCAATTGTTGAGGTACTTTCCACCCTTCATGGTATCTTTGAAGTGGACTTTCCAGCCATCTCTATCATCTGCATTTCCAAGAGCAGCAGCAGCACCGCCTTCAGCCATTACAGTATGTGCCTTACCAAGTAATGATTTGCAAATAATTGCAGTCTTAGCACCACTGCGTGCGGCTTCAATAGCAGCTCTTAGACCGGCTCCACCGGCTCCGATGACGATGACATCGTATTCATGGGTTTCATATTCGCTCATCAAATCCCTCCGAATAGAACGACATCTGTCCACCATCTTTCCGTACATGCATAGACGTAAAAGTCTGAGAACATAACCCAGAAGAGAGAATAAATGGCCCACTTATTGTGGTGCTTGTTTAGTTTAGTACAACTCTTCCAACATGCTTCAGCAACAGCGCCTCCACCGTTTCTGAATTTGTTTCTAATTCCACCAATAGCATGACGGAATGAGTGGCAGCCAAGTGTATATCCTCCAAGAAGAATTACATTGAGAAGAAGAACAAGAGTTCCTACAGATACTCCAAATGAATCAGGAGATCCACTTTCATGAAATTGTGTAGCCATCCAAACATCATAGCCAAGGATGAAGAGATATGCAACTGCAAGATACATGAAATAACGATGTAAATTTTGGAATAAGAATAGTCGACGTTCGCCATTATAATTGTCATAGGGTGTACTTACTGCACATCCTACTGGGTTAGCCATGAAAGAGCGGTAGTATGCCTTACGATAGTAGTAGCATGTTCCTCTAAACCCAGCTGGAATGAATAAAATAAACATTGCCGGACTCATCCACCAAAGATATTCAGGAACCCATGATCCAAGACCATCTGCACCTGGGATAATCAGTGGAGAATATAGTGGTGAAAGCACATGACTTCCATTATTTTCGATAGCCATAGTCTGGTTGCCACCAGATAATCCGAACTCACTAAAAATCCAGAAATCGGCTTCCATAAAACCTCGCCAAGTGGCGTATGTAACTGCAAGTCCGAGATAAATTGCCATTGCTAATGGGGACTTCCACCAACTATCCATTCGTTCAGTTTTTCCGAATCCCCTTTCCATTGGCAGATGTCTTGGTTCAACCACAACAATTCCCCTATGGGGGGGTCCTAGTGACTTAGGTTTTTGATAATATGCCTAAGCCCACATTAAGCAAGAGAGGAGTAATCCACTTCTGCTTCAATCATCTCAACATCATCAACATCCATTTGAGCCAGTTGTAACTTCCCGGATAGTTCATCATTTACCGCATGCCAATAAGAGTAAGCTTCGATAACCCAAATTCCGGATTCTCTAGTTCCATTACCGCTACCTTTCACTCCACCAAATGGTAGGTGTGCTTCAGCCCCAGTGGTTGAATTATTAATTCCAGTCATTCCAGCCTTAATCCCTATTTTGTAGCGGTATGCTTCAAGACGATCATTGGTGTAAATCGAACTTGAAAGCCCGTAAGGAGAAGCGTTTGCAAGATGTAAAGCGTGATCGAAATCCTTCGCCTTTACAATTGTAATCGCAGGACCGAAAACTTCCTCGTGGAAGCACTTCATATCTTCAGTGACATCTGCAAAAACGTGTGGCCACATGTATACTCCATCTTCAGGAGTTCCCAGGAAGTTATCTGGAGTATTACCACTAGAGATTCGTCCACGACCCCACAATTTTGCAGCGCCATCAGCCTCAACCATCTCGATTCCTTTCAGGAAATCCTTAGCGTATTTTTCAGATAGCATTGGACCGTATAGAACATTTTCATGACGTAGAGAATCTCCGATACGGGTACTCTTTACCTTAGCCATTAATTTCTCCATAAATTCATCATAAATATCTTGGTGGAGAATTAGATTACCTAGGCTAGTACATCGTTGTCCTGCAGTACCAAACCCGCCCCAATATGCACCTTCGACAGCATTGTCAATATCGGCTGATGGCATTACAACCTGAGGGTTCTTTCCACCCAATTCTAGGCTACAGGATACCAAGTTTCTTCCACAGACTTCACCGATTGCTTTTCCAACTTCAGTACTACCTGTAAATGAAATTTTATTGATCAATCCCTCATCAACAGCATCAACAATATATTGCCCAGCGCCACTTCCCTTTCCATGAACCAGATTTACTACACCGTCTGGTAATCCTGCTTCATGCATAATACGTGCTAGAGCAAACGAAAGTAGAGGTGCATCCTGTGGGCTTTTCCAAACACAGGTATTTCCACAAATCAATGCAGGTATGATTTTCCAGAATGGAACTGCAGCAGGGAAGTTACAAGCATTGATAATTCCACATACACCTAACGGTCTACGGTAAGTGGATAATTCCTTATCTGGTAATTCTGAATTAACAGTCTGGCCATATAGGCGGCGACCTTCAGATTGGAAGAATAAACAGGTATCAATCGCTTCCTGAACACTTCCAGCGGATTCCTTCAGTGTCTTTCCGATTTCACGAGTTTCAAGTGCGACGATTGCATCTTTATGCTCCATCAGCAGGCGTCCCATGTTACCAATGATTTGGCCACGAGTAGGTGCTGGAGTTGCAGACCATTCAACGAGTGCAGTTCGAGCAGCAGCGATTGCTTCATGAACATCATCTCTGGTAGAAAGAGGGAACTCTCCAAGAACATCAACTAGCATAGCAGGGTTCTTGCTAGTGAATACATTTCCATCAGATGATGTTTTCAATTGTCCATTAATGATGTTGTAACCTCTGACCTTTGGCAAATCGTCTGGGTTACTACTTTCCATAAATTCTAGGCCGGACTCTAACACGTGCGTCATGGCCTTCCGTTTGGTGTTCAGGACATGAATCCACCGCTTGCATTAGATGCGTGGATTAAAGTGATACCGAGGTTGAAGAAGAATTACCCGGAGGGGGTCATCCATGTCTGACAAAGATTCGGAATCAATATCGTTGAAGGTATCAAAGGCTATACCGAGTGATGTAGGCCACGGCCGCGCCCGTATATCGGGAGAGAATAGTTTAGACCTAAAACCGGGCGATATTATTGAAATTAAAGGTGAGAACCGTTCAACTGCAGCAATCTATTGGCGAAGCAGACCTGAAGATGCAAAGATGGACATCATTCGAGTCGATGGAATTATCCGGAAAAATGCAGGTGTTAGTCTGGGAGATAGAGTAACCGTTTCCAAGGTCGATGCCAAAATTTGTACAAAATTAGTACTATCTCCAGTAATGGCGAATAAGCAAAAAGTGAAATTTGGCCCAGGCATTGAAGGTTTTGCTCGTCGAGGTCTTAACAAGAGGCCAGTAGTTGCAGGAGACCGGATTTTTATTCCCGGCATGACACTATTCGCAGAGGCTTTGCCGTTTGCAGTATTGCAGACCACTCCAAAAGGAATAGTTCAAGTAAATTCAGATACTGATATTGTAATCAAAGATGAAGCGATCGATGACGAGGATGCTGGGCAATCTCAAGGAATAACATACGAAGACATTGGTGGAATTGGTTCACAGTTATTGAAAGTTAGAGAAATGATTGAATTGCCATTGAAGCATCCTGAATTGTTCAGGCGATTAGGGATAGATCCGCCAAAAGGAGTATTGTTGCACGGCCCACCGGGCACTGGAAAAACAATGATTGCAAAGGCGGTCGCTACTGAGACCAATGCACATTTTACTTCGATAAATGGTCCCGAAATCATTTCAAAGTATTACGGGGAATCCGAAAAGCAATTGCGTGAAATTTTCGATGAAGCCGCAAATAATGCTCCTGCAATTATATTCATTGATGAAATTGATTCGATTGCTCCTAAGAGAGAAGATGTCAGTGGAGAAGTGGAACGCAGAGTGGTAGCACAAATGCTAACACTGATGGATGGAATGCAAGGTAGAGACAATGTCATAGTCATCGGCGCAACAAATCGCAGAGATGCCATGGACCCTGCATTGCGCAGACCAGGACGTTTCGACCGTGAAATCGAGATAGGTGTTCCTGACCGTGAAGGAAGAAAAGAGATTCTTGATGTACACATCAGACAGATGCCAATAGCAGATGATTTTGATGTTGATTGGGTTTTAGAAAATTCATATGGATTTGTTGGTGCGGATTTAGCAGCTTTAGTTAGAGAATCTGCAATGAAAGCACTTCGACGTTATTTGCCAGAAATTGATTTGGAAGAAGAGACAATTCCGCCTGAAGTTCTTGAGAAAATGGAAGTTCGAATGGACGATTTCCGAATCGCAATTCGCGAAATAGAACCGAGTGCACTGCGCGAAATTTATGTCGAAATCCCAGATGTTTCATGGGAGAGTGTCGGAGGCCTTGTTGAAATTAAAGACAGGTTGAAAGAAAGTGTCGAATGGCCATTGACAAAACCAAAATTATTCGAACACTTTGGAATTAAACCTCCTCGAGGAATTGTTCTATTCGGCGCACCCGGTACCGGTAAAACATTACTAGCCAAAGCGATAGCAAATGAAGCGAAAGCAAATTTCATTTCAATAAAAGGGCCAGAACTGATTTCTAAATGGGTCGGAGAATCTGAGAAAGCCATTAGAGAGATTTTCAAGAAAGCGAAGCAAGCAGCACCTTCGATAATTTTCCTTGATGAGTTTGAATCAATAGCGGGAATGAGGTCATCGAATTCACAATCTGGTGGTTCTGATGTGTCGAATCGTGTAGTGAATCAACTACTTGCTAGTATGGATGGAGTAGAGAGCCTAGATGGTGTAATTATCGTGGCTGCAACAAACAGGCCTGAGATGATTGACCCTGCATTGTTACGCAGTGGTCGTTTCGAGCGTGTATTGCATGTACCTCCACCGGACAAAGTTGCTCGTGAAATAATAATGGATATCCATTCATCTGGAATGCCACTATCTAAATTCTCAATGAAAGATCTGTTAGCCAATTTAGATGGATTCACAGGAGCGGATATTGAAGCAGTTTGTAGAGAAGCAGCACTAATTGCAATGCGTGCAGGTAAAAAGAAGGTAACAAAGAGTCATTTCGAGGACGCGATTTCCCGTGTAAGGCCTACCGTTACTCCTGATATGCTAGAATATTATTCTAAGATGGAAGAGAGACTTACCTCTGGACTTTCGAACATTAAGCGTTCGCGAGATACAGGTTACGGTATGGAATCAATGTGAACGGCGTAATTCGCCGGTTGATTGAAGTGGACGAGGTTATTGCCATTAGTAGAGGGCGGAGACTAGTTATGTCGAGTTTCAGTAATGAATTCCTAAAGCTCCCAGTAGTGGATGTCAATGGTGATTTATTTGGACACCTTGAAGATATTGTAATCGACCCTCGTAGTGGAGAAATTACAGAATTATTGGTCGAAGTTGTAACTGATATTGACACTCAAAAACTACCTTGGCCTACCGTGGATGGAATGTGTAGTGTACCTGCGCAAGAAGTGTCCCAAATTGGCTCTAGTATACGTCTGCGCCGATGAGCAACAATGCAACAGTATTCCACAACCTTCTAAACCGAATTGAGTGCGTCATGTGTCTGTATCTTGTACTAGGGGTGATTTTTTGGACGACAAACCGCGCTTTAACCGACGAAGACTTGCTCTTCAGTTAGCGTTTTGGTTCGTTCTTGTAATGCTTCTTTCAACTGTGGTATCTCAAGTAATCAATATTGGTAACGATGATGGCCAATCTGCCTATGGTGAAGATTGGGATGACATGTCTGCATTCCGACAGGATATCAATTCGATGGGAATAGAAACCAAATCCCTAGTTTCCTCGCCACTACTATTGGCAGATATTGAAGATCCTGCAAATACCACATACATAATCGCAGGCGTTGAACGTGATACGATTTCACTACCACAGTTTTCATCAGATGGGTTCCTTACCTTTGCTACTGAAGATGGATATTCACCCGCTGAAGTTAGCGCAATCAAGGAATTTGTATTTGCTGGCGGCGATGTGTTAGTGATGGATGATTTTGGATACTCTTCATCTATCGCTGAAGCATTCGGTGTCCGTTTCAAAGGCGCACAGTTGTATGATTCAGTCTATGCAACAGAATTAGATTACAACTTTATTTGGATGTGTGTTCAAGAATCACCTTGTGGTATGGATGGCACTTCGTTAGACCCAACTACCGTCGAGAACCATAGTAGGTGGTCGATAGAGGACAATGGAGCCCACATTTGTAAGATATATGATGGAAGAGTTATGGCGAAATCTGAATCTGGAGTATGTGAACAGCATTGGAAAGATAGCGCAATTCAGTACAATGCTTCTTACCAAGTATTGCTCAATAATATCACTGGAATAGATGTTGTTTCAAATGCTAAAACAGGTATGGGCGCTACACAAATACGCGCAGTAACTTCTGCCGAGGCTTTCATAGATATCAATGGCGATGGGGACATCTGGGTTGGTTCTGAGCAAAATTCAGAAACACCAGATTTGGCAGGGCAATTCAATCTTTCAATCGAAGTTTGTATCTCGCAGGATTGTAATTTTGTAAACGGAGGTAGAATTACTTTCATCGCAGATGGTTCTGCTTTGACAAACGCAATCTATGATTACGAAGCCTACAACAATCAAGAATATGGCGTGGCGGATAAACCGGTTCCTCGAAACGATAATCGAAAATGGGCAATGGATTACATTGCAGACTCATTAGTGGACCCCGAAGCCACGGGTGATTCGGTTAACGTACCAGATGTTGCTCCTAATGCAATGGTAATATTTGATGAGAGCAGACATATCCAGCCTAGCATAGTGTCAGAATCTTACAATACAATCTACTTCCTTCTGGTATATTTCACAGGTGAAGGATTAGCAATGTTGCTGTTATTCATCATCTTGTTCATATCCTTTGAAGGTGTACTTTTGAAGAAAAAGGACCCAGAGCCATGGCACCATGTATTCAGTATCATTTACTATGGATTTGGAGATGCGAATCGATACACGTATTATGCAAAATCAAACAAGATAAAACAAGTATTCTTGTCTAAAGTTCGCAACCAGAATGGATTATCAAGGGAAGAATTCGATTCATTACCCGCTAGGGAACTTCAAGGAATGATTACCGATCCTGTATTGGTCAAATTCGTTTTCGAGAATCGTAATTATTCATTAGAACAGACTGTTGCTATTGTAAAGAGAATTAAAGTCTGGGGACGGACGTGAGGTGAGATAATGTGGACACGTAAGGCAGCATTTACTTTCACTGGTGGGATCGCATTGATTCTAATCGGTATGATGATTTCCAATCATCAAATGATGATTTTAGGTCTAGCATTCATTGCATTCATCGTAGTTAATTCATGGGTTAGTGGGCATGGTGATGTTGAAGTTCAACGAACATTATCTGCCGACAACTTGTACAAAGGGGATGACCTGTATGTTGAGTTGTTAGTAACTAACCGCAGTAGACGTAAAACACAGCAACTAGAGGTGTATGATAACGTTCCACACGAAATGAAATTACGTAGTGGACTAAACCAAATGCGTCTCAATCTCAAACCAGGAGAAAGCGCAAGAATCCGCTATGTTCTACGCTGCCCACTGCGTGGACATTATTCGGTAGGACCAGTCTCTCTTCGATATAGAAATACATTCAATCTATCAGTAGATGAAATGTATGTTGATCACCATTCTGACATAATTATCTTCCCACAAATCCGTGATGTTGAAGAAGCCTTCATCCGTTCTCGAACTGCAAAGATGTACACAGGTGCAACAACACTGAGAACCCCTGGACCCGGTACTGAATTTTATTCCCTTAGAGAATATGTCCCGGGTGACCCATTCAAGAATATCAATTGGAAAGCATTTGCCAGAACCGGGGAATTGATGATAAACGAAAAATGCCGTGATGCGGTAACCGACCTGTATATCATTCTGGACAGTAGAGATATTGCAAGAATTGGAACGGTTTTGAAGAATCCATTAGAGATGGGTACTGTAGCTGCAGCAAGTCTAGCATCTTTCTTTATCCAACGTAGGGATTCAGTATCGCTAACGATATATGATGAAAAACTCTCATTCTTGCCTCCTGATACCGGTGATAAGCAGTATTTCAAGATCCTATCTTCGCTTGCAGGTGTCGCCCCTAGAGGGACTATGCCGCTACAAGCAGTTACCAACAGTTTAGCAGCGAGATTTAGCAGAGGTAGCCCCGTATTCATTATCTCATCATGTGAAGGGGATGGTACGGTCCCATCAGCAGTTCGTGACCTAGTTGGACGAGGGCATGAAGTCACAGTACTTTCTCCATCTTCAATCGACTTTGAGCGTTTAGTGAGTCGCATTCCAAGAATGTCTTACGAAGTACTCAAGATTGAGCGACAAAACAGACTAACATCATTGGCTGGATTCGGCAGTCAAGTGATTGATTGGATGCCGGATATGGACCTCTCGCAAGCATTATTGCAGGTCAGAGGATACTGAGGTGAGATAATGGCAGGTGAAGTAACCCCACAAGGAGAAGGAGCACGTTCCCTTCATCTTCGTCAGTTGCGTGTCCAATGGCAAATTGTTACTTTACAAGTACTTGCAACACTAGCATTAGTTTGGATGTATTTGGAAGTAGTATCTACCTATGTGGTTGGTAGTATCGACCATACACAACTGTTTGAGACTCTAGAAACAGGTCTAAGAATAGAACTTCCTCTAGGCGACTGGCTTACTGGTATTGGCAATGAGGGGCTTGCTCGTTTCTATGTTCCACTAGGGCTCGGATTAGGGCTTGGTGGCGCGATGGCTTTTCTAGCATTCCAGACACAAAAGATTCAGCAGAGAGTAAAGTTAGGATTTATTATCACTCTAATTACATTGCTAGCAGGCCGATTTATTTTCAGTTATGCATGGCAACTTGTTAGCGATGGATGGAGTGCACCAGGTAATGATGTACTAAAGTTACTGGAATGGCCACTATTGATGATGCTATCACTAGTTATCATGACATTCTATTTGTTACCAATTATAACAGGAACAAAGGGAATTTGGGGACTTTCTCGTCGTGGTGTGGCTTGGTCTATCGGCTTCACTTTGCTTTTCCTCGGTGTTCATGCCATCTTGACATTCCCATTGATACGTGCGCAATTAGGGAGTTATGGGGCACAACTCACAGCTCTCGAAATTATTGTTTCCGAACCAACTGTATTCGGCTTAGTCACGGCAGAACAGTTTTCTTTGATATTAATCGCTTGTTTGATGATGGTATTCCAAGAGTCAGCCTTTGGAGTAATTAGACAATTAGAATATGCATATCGTCTTCCTGAATCCTGTAAGAGAGACCCTGAATACGTAGCACAAATGGATAATTTGCTAAATGGGCACCTCCGCCATACGGCAATATTCCTTTCATTAACTGTTGTAGCCACTACGATTGCATTAGGATTCCATTCTGTTTTACTTGATTGGGTAAGTGGTATTACAGGTTCGCAATGGGCCGCCCAGGTGGGGGAATCTCTCGAATTAACGTTAACTTATGGCCTTGTAATCTCGGCACTATTATTCCTTGGATTGATGGCTCTATTACGGTATATTGTACCGTGGCAGAGATTTTGGGGTCTCATTGAGTCTTCTTTTGCTTCCAGAGAATGATTACTTGACGTATTTCGATTGAATCATTCGCCCAATACCTTCTGTAATCACTAATATTACAATTGGTAGCGCACAAATTCGAGTAGCCCAAAGAGCTGCTCCAGAAAGGTGATCTCCTAGCATTATTCCAGCATAGACTGCTCCTGCAGATAAAATTATGAAAATTAATTTTTCAATCCACAAAGGGTAGAGAGAACTCATAATAACGCCTCAAAGGTCAATGCCATCCAATGAATCTTCTAGCGCATCTAGTGCTGTATCAGATACCGATGCTTCTTCCACAGGTTCGCTTCTTCTATCCCATTTCGCATCAAGGCGTGCTAACTCTTCTTCAAGATGTGCTCTTTCATCATCCATCGAGATTACAGTATCTTTGGCAATGGAATCGGTGGTATCTTCGTCGATAGGTGTCGCTAACTCTTCCCATTCTTCGGTAATTTCACTTACCTCTACAGCAACAGCAACATCTTGGTCGATCAGTTCTCCCTTCATTTGCTCTAATGTATCTTCATTGATTGGTGTTCTTTCACCTGCAGGTACCGAATCTCTTTCGAATGGAAGCAACCCTTCACGTTTGAAATCCCAAAGAGCCCCTCTGACTTCACCATTAACAAAACCACTTGCATCCAGTTGAGTTAGTAATTCTTCGAGAGCACTAGTTGTGGATTCTAGTTTAACCGCTGAACCGGCATCCCTCATGTCAGCCTCAAGATGGATATCATCCAGTGCTTTTTGGATGAGAGTACGCGTTTCACGCGCCAGAACCGGCAATGATTCTGGGCGGCGAGTATTACTCATTAGGGCCTGTACTTGTTCGGTAGGTGCGCCTAATTTTTCTAACTGCTCCAGCACATTTCTAATCCTTCGAAGCATTGTTACAGAGCGATCATAATCCTCTAGTAGATTTTCCAAATCAAGAACTAAGTTTGTGACAGTATCACCTAACTGGTGCTCAAGGCGCTGTTGTACAGACCACCTCGCAAGACCCCTGACCGCTCCAGCGGTTTCGGGGACCTGTCGCTCAAGAAGAGACATAACTTCAGTGGATAGTAGGTGCCTAGGGGTTGTTGCAACATGATCAACACACCCCTGAATAACTTGTAATGCACGCTCGACAGCCCTGTCGAGTAAAGAGACCGAATAGCCTAGAGTTCTAGCATGTTCAAGACGTTCAAGCACTGGGCCCAGTCCATCAAACTGAGCTCCATCTTCTAACAGAGCCTGTGCAAGCGGTTCTTCTGATAATTTAGCGCGCAATATTTCCGCTTCTTTGATATCAGTGAGAGCCTCTTCGTGAGCCAATGCTAATGCTTCTGCTTGGTCTAGGAGATTGGATAATTCGGCCTCAGATTGGCCACGTCTTGCACCAAGGTCTCCTAACTCCTTCAACACTTGACGGCGTTCATCCATCAATTCTCGCATTTCAGATTGAATCATCATTGAGCGATTTTCTTGCTCAGTAAGTCTAACGCGGTCCTCTTGGGTTCGGTCACGGGCAATTCGTGACTCCGCCTCTATTTGGCGCAGTGATAGTTGAGCATCATTGATTTTCGACTCAAGTTCTGATAATTCTCCTTGCGCCCGACGATGTCGATCTCTAGTGGCTTCAACCTGTTCCTCAATCATACGTTGACGCCTTTGGTCATCATCAATCCTTGAGCGAATACTCGCTAAAGTTGCGGAATGTGAATCGATATCGCTTGAGAGTGCAGCCTCCTTAGAAGCCATTTCTTCAATTTGAGATGATAATTCTGAACTTGCTTTCGAATCACCAAGGATTCTTGCAAGTTCAACAGCGCGTTGGCTTAGTTGGTGCTCTAATTCGTTAATTCGCTTGGACAGACGATCACTACGTGACTCTGAATTTTCGGAAGCCGCTTGTGCTGCTGATAAATCAAGTTGTAATTGGTCGATAGTTCGGTTAAATGCTCCAATTTTCTCTTGAACGTCTGCCGTGTGACGGTTTGCTTCATTTGCATTTACCTTTGCCGCATTTTCCATGCTCTTTGCAGATTCAAGGGCTATCTTCAATGATGCAATTTCTTGGTTAGCTTCAGATAATTCCAAATCACTCTTCTCGTACTTCCTACGAAGTCCATCATCGATTCCAGCAGTTTTTTCAATGGTCGCTAAACCTTTGGAAGGTGTTGCGATAGATATAGCAAATTCAAATCGAGTTCTCTCTTTTCGTAATTTGTTAAGTCCAATTTCAAAACCATATAGTTGGTCCATTGTAATCTTGATTAGTGCTTGACGGGATTCAGAACGAGTTCTAGTGGTTGCGAGTTCATTACAAAATGAATCTAGGCTAAAGTCTGGTACATTTCCGGACTCAGAGCCTAGAATTGTACCCACAGGGAGTCTGTGCAAGGCAAGGACTCTTTTTGATTGCGTCACTGCATGCATGGCGTCTATCATTTTCATATTCCCAGGTGATTGGATAGCTACTGGCACACCCTTTACGAGCGCAATTCTGATTGCCTTTGATGATTTACCTGCAGCAAGATGGCCGGTTAAGCCTTCTTCTACAGATGTTGAAAGCATGGAAATCACAGCATCTGTTCCGCCGCGACCTTCACGTACTACATGACCATCTGAAAGGGACTCACCGCGTGAACCCATGGCATTGATCTCTCCTTCCATCAAAGCCGCAATTTGATTAATCAATCGGCCATGGTCTACATCCGCTTCTGTCCATATAGCCAAAGCAGCATCACCTGATTCAGCAAGTAGTAGTGAGCCATCTCCTGTGTGGAGAGTCCAATGGCCAGCACCCTGCAATCCTAAATCGGTAGCAAGAGCCCTTCTTCCAGCAAGTGTTTCTCCGACTTGAGATGCTAGTATTTCTGGACTAGCGGGTAAATCTCCAGCATCATCGATTAGCATTCCAGAATCTACAGCAATTCCGCCACGAACTTCTGGTCGCATTACTAAATTGGAAATCACAGCTGATAAATCACGAGATAAAAGTCGCTCCAGTGAATCGCCAGAACCTAGGAGTCCTCTTGTATCGGCACTGTGCTCAAATGCTTCTGGTACAATCTCTGCTACCGAACCAAGTGCTGTCTGTGACCAAGCCTTTGCCACTAAACGATGCGGGTCATTTTCTAATTCTTCGAGACGTGACTTTGCAGCTTCTCCACAAAGAAGGACGCTACCTTTGGTAGGTTCAGCAATCCAGCCTACTACGCGCCCTGAACGTACAATTCGATGGCCACTCGCAGTGGACCTTCGTCCAAGATAAGTCGTTACCGAACCGTTTTCAAATGGCATTATAGAGCCGTCACTAACATCGATTTCATTTTCAACTGGCATACCATATGGTAGATCGAACATGTCCATCACCTCATCACTGAGTTTAGCATTTCAACATCGCATTCGATGGCGTGTCGCCACCTGGCTATTTTGCCGCCCTTCTTTCCAGAAACAATCAAACTAGCATCTTCACTCAAACGAGTGAGTAATAGCATTCCATTTCCTTCAGACCATAGTTCCAAGCCTCTTCCAACACCGGGGGTTTTCCCGAGTGCTTCTAGGGCTTGTACTATCTGGGCGGCATGTTCAACCATTGGCGTTCGACCTCTTTTTCCTACAGCGGAAACCAAGCCATCTCGTCGTGAGATGATGTATGCTTGGTCAACCCCTGGTAGGGATGAGAATCCAGCCAGAATACGTTGCATCATGCGCGCTCAAGCGGCTTCAGGTAGAAACCGGCTTCAAGAAGTTTGGCTTTCTACAACGCCCGTAGGGCGGTTTAGGGGGTGGAATGATTTTGCCAACTGGGTTTTTTTACGACGGGGGATTTTGGGTTCTGATTCCAATTGAAAATTCGTTTTTTCAATTGAGTTTTTCAACCGTTCACATCAAGCCGTGAACCTCTTGGAATCATCATGGCCGACCTGTTTGAAGTCCAAAGTTGCGACAAGTGTCGTAATCCGGCTATTCATCACCAGGTATATTCGGGTCGGATGATGTGTGGATCACATCTTGCAGACAGTGTAAGGAAGAAAGTTACGAAAGCACTTCGGGAACAATTGACTGTTCCAAAGAATTCAGATTTTACAATATTGGTTGCAATATCTGGGGGCAAAGATTCAGCAGTTCTACTCGAAAGAATCCACGAAAGGTTAGGTAAGCGCAGAGATATAACAATCGTAGGCGGTTGTGTGGATGAAGGAATTGAGGGGTATCGTCCTCCTTCTCTAGAGTGTGCACGCCAGTTATGTGAAAGTCTTGGAGTTCGGTTTGAGACAGTATCTTATCCAGAATTAGGATTTAAAGAAATGGATGAAGTTGTTGGCAAAATCATAGAGTCGGGGGATAAGAAAACCCCTTGCTCATATTGCGGTGTATTCCGTAGGCAAGGAATCAATCATCTAGCCGATAGAGTCGGAGCTGATGTAATTGCATTAGGACATAATTTGGACGATATGGCACAGACAATTATGATGAATATGCAGAATGGAGATTTAGAAAGAACCCTTCGTCTGGCCCCTCACACAAGTACTCCTTTAGAGGGAATGGCCCCTCGAATTGTACCACTGCGTTGGGTTCCCGAACAGGAGATTCATCTTTATGCTCTGCATAAAAAATTGCCAATACACCACGAAGAATGCCCGCATGGAGAAGGCGCTCTCCGATTCAGGCATCGTGAAACAATTGCTATGATGGAAGCCGATGTGCCGGGAACCCGTCATGGCTTATTGCGGATGGCTGATGATGTCAAGAAATTGCATGCCGACTCCGAAATTAAGCGTTTATCAACACCAATTAGTTGTCCTGGCTGTGGGCAAATGTGCAGTGGTAAATTATGCAAAGCATGCGAAATGAAAGCTTTGATGGAATAATCAAACACGTCGTCTTAACCTTTCCATGAAGCCATCCGCTAGACCTAGGGATTCTAGAGATTCGTCGATTCTACCTGCTTGTAGGGCTTCAGTGGCTAGCCCAATCGCTTCTTCAGTCGCCCTTCTGTCCTCATCGTCAAGCGCAATACTACTGGCGTCACATTGATTGCGCAAAGTTTTCCACTCTTCTAAAACGAATTCTAATAATTCGGTTGCTTCGTCACTAGCCTTGCCCTGAGCATCAAGATCTTTTGTCAACCGCTCAATAAGCGTTGCAGCATGAGACCATTCGAGTGCATCAGCAGCGGACTCTATCTCGAGTAATCTAGCATCCCATTCTGATGCATCTTCTCTATCAGACCAACGGGATATCAAGTGTACCTTTTGTCGCAAAGCCCTTCTAACATCATCCATACCTTCCCTTTCAGTAACTATCTCACGGACGATTCCATCTGACAGTCCCTTTGCCTGGGCATGGTCTCCAGATTCTAGAGCGATTTCAGCATTAGCGAGTCTTTCCTCGAGTAATTCTTTGTTTAGCCCATCTGCGGATTTCAATTGACGTGCAGCATCTTTAACTGAATTTTCAGCAATTTCCATAGCGTCACCAGATGCGGCAACTTGGTCTGGAATGACCATTGCAAATTCATATGCCTTCTTCGGTTTCTCAGCATTCAATTTCTTCCGAGCATCAGACAATAATTCTTCTAAATTACCCTGTGCGTGCGGCGATTTAGCCAGTAAAGCAGCACCTTCTCTAATTGCTGCCTCGGCCTTGCCCCACCATTCAATAACTTCGTTAGCACGCTTTTTGGCTTGACGAAATAACGCCTCTCCTTCTCTAAGACTACCTAATTCAACTTCACGTTGGCCCATGTCCCAGGCCTTTCTTGGCCTCTTGACAATAGGTGCGATTTCTTCAGCAGTATTGACCGCATCTAACGAATCTGCTTTGATTTCATCAACATCTCCTGCTAGCGAAAGCGACCTCTCGATATCTTCCTCGGCTTCATCTAACAGGCGCATACCCCACGTCGGGTCGCGATGACCTTCTTCTCTTGCAGTCATTACCAAGCTTGCAGCCTGATCTACAGCGGAGCCCTGACTTTTCAGAATCAGCATGTAGCGTTCAAGGGCATTCAATCTGGTATCAAATTCTTTACGCTGTGCACGTTGGTCATCATTTCCAAACCAATCCTTTCCGGCTAAGATTAATCCAATCAAACAAAAGCCGATGATGACAAATGAAGAATTATTATCCAAATCGATAGTTGTTGCTAGTGAGCCTGCCAAGACAAGGCCAAGGAATCCCATTAAAGCCCTAAATTTCATTACGGCAATATCTCCATTCAATATGGTTCTACTAATTCTAAACAGTACCAAGGAGACAATTAGGAGGATAGACATTCCAATTAGTTGAGAGGTATTTCCTTCAAGCTCTGAGATTGCCATTATTGAAATTGGGAGCCAAGAAATAGTTGCTGCCGCTCCAACCCGAGATCTTCCCTTATTATCTAGAAAACCGAGATCTTGAACAAATACTCCCCATGCTAAAATGATGATTGAATGACCTAGGCCTGTGATTAGCGGGCCCCCATCCATAGCGGATTGCAAAGCAGGCCATGCTAGCCATGTTGCTGTTCCAAGAAGGATTAGAGCAGAAAAACTTGCCAATTTTTCTATATTGTCATTATGATTTTTGACTTCTGCTTTGACAGCCTCTTCCAAATCGACGAAGCCATCCATGGCATAGCCACCCCGGCCGAGCATATCAGAATCTCGGTTCGTTGCGGGAGCGAATCCACGCTATTGCAAAAGCGAGGGCAACTACGAGGCCAAATATCTCAAGAGTGCTAAAGCCGGTTCCAGATTCGAATTCACTGGTTGAATGTTTAATCACTGTAGCGTTTGAATCGTCAAGATAGGATAACTCAACAGAGAACGTTTCAAACCATCCCAAGTCGGCATCTATTGCAACTATTGCTGTTGCATTGTAAGAATAACTGGAAGGGCCAACAATTGAGTCGACACAGACTTCTCCACTGCAGAGTATGAATTCAGTTGAGGATGCACCATTGTTCTGTACTGTAACCCAAAAGAGATTATCTCCAGGTTCGATATCTGTAGTTGAACTTGTAATATCTATGATTTCAAGGTCTCTTGTGACCGGTGGAGCGATTGCAATTCCTATCATACTCCCGGCGGTATTCCCCATTTCATCATAACCGCTTATGCTGATTTGGTGATAGCCAACTCCTAGATTAGGGATCACCCAATATTGAGCATCAGACCATGAAATATTAGAATATGTATTCCCATATATTTCAATTGTAAAATTAATTTTGTCAATTGGAGAGTAGTCATCAAAACTCTCAGTCAAATTAAGACGTAATTCACTAGAAGGTCTGGCGATTGTTTCTGCGGATTCCCATTCTCCGTCCGCATCTTTCATCTCCAGAGTTCCAAGAATAACTGGGCCCGAATCATCGCTCAAACGTATCGTCCAATTTCCACTAGTGCTGTGTCCAACATCATCGGTAACTTCAGCAGAAAGCCAATATTCAACTGGGTTTCTAGCCTTGTGCCTTTCACTAATATTGTCATTGATTGAATTTGTATTCGAATCGACACTAAAGGATGTATGCAACTCATCTCCGGTGTACCACCATCCCTCAGATTTGTTACTGGTCCAATATACTCTGAGGTTATTGTCATGGTCATCACCCACTATCAAATCCCAATCAAATAAACCGGGTGGAATCGTTTGTACCTCAGAGCTTGCATTTATCCAAGGATTTCCATCATCGAGAACAAAACTTCCATTTGCTGAGCCAGATAGACCTCCTTCATCTGTACATGTAACAGATACCAAGATACTCGAATCCGGGGTAAATAGTGAGAGATTTACTTCAGTGCTAATATTGGAATTAGAGATGTTCCATTCACATTCATGCACTGACAGTGGTGCGTCAACAATTACAGGAACAAAATTGTAAGATTGATTTTCCCATGGCAACGCATACTCCTCACTCAAAGTTACAATAGGTGCGGAGTTAGGTCCTAATGTGATTGTATAGTACCCTGAGATTGATGATTCATCTCGCTCAAGAGTAAAGTTTGCAGTCGAACCATTAATCCATTCCTCCAAAGGACTGGACAGATATTGCCAATTTCCATCTGTTATGATTGATAGCGGGGTGGTTTGACGGAGGTCATTTTGGAATGGTACTTCAAGTCTTAGCATATCGATTTGAGAACGTTCTGCAGAAATAATTCCAGTTTCATTCCAACCCCATGTCCCGCTAGAAAAATCAATTTCAGCTTCAACACTAAAACTGTTGAAAACGACCTCTCCATCATCCATGATGCAACACAAAGCCTCTCTTCCGTTACTATATGTGATAGTTTCAAGAAGTTCCTCTAGTTGATTTACATCACCGTTTAGAAAGCGATCTACTTGACTTGCAATTCCTGCCTGTACACCAGGGATAAACGGAAGACCAAGTCCTTCATTGAAGATATGACTTGCAGTCCAGGTTCCACTTATATTTTGATTTGGAATTAAACTAGAAGTGAATTCGAGGTGAGCATATCCCACATCAGTGGTATGATTTATCTGGTTTTCAATCCATTCAACAGTTGGCGGCCATGTAGAAACACCAACGGGCATACCACTGGAAATGACCCTAGCTGACCATCCTCCACCATATTCGCCAACTGTGAGGTTCCCATCAACTGAATCAACAGAATGTCCAGAGCCAGTATGAAAAGCAGATACAGTGTAATCATTAGAATAATTTCCACTTAAATTGTAGGTTGTAGTAGCATTCGGAATTGAAATCTGTGCCTGACCGATTCTAACTTCGCTACCACCTTCTCCGATAATTAAAACTGGAACTCCATTAGGAGCATCTACTGTTCCATCAGAGACATTAGCCTGCCAAGTACTTCCAAGAACTTGCATTGTATGTGCGCCTTCAACTGTGAATAAATCTTCAATTATAGGGTATGCGTCCAAAACAATGGTAGTTTGAGATGATTGGACGGGTGGGTGCCACATTACTACATAACCATCGCATATCGCACTTGGTTGATACATTGCGCCATTAGGCTCACTCATAATATTGCCAGACCAAGGTTCCCTCAATGTCACTTCACAATCGCTAATCGGATTACCTAATGGGTCTTCAACTTCAACAGTCCATGTTGGACTTCCTTCTGCCCAAACGGGAGGGATTAGGAGAAGCAGTGCAAGTAGCAACACTCTGCGCATGACCCTAAGGGGGGACTCATCCCACATCAAGCAAGCGGGCTCTCGCGCCCATATGTTCAAGGTCGGCATAGGCCCAACTCTTAGGGAAGGGGGAGCAATATGCCCGGAATCATCACCATGGACGACCTGACTAATGAGGAAATAATCTCTATCTTAGACGACGCTGAAAAGCTACTACCAGTTGCACGAGGCGAACTGTATTTGCCACTGCTTCAGGGCAGAATTTTGGGTAATTTATTCTTTGAACCATCCACGAGAACCCGAATGTCCTTCGAGACCGCAATGAAGCGTTTAGGCGGAGATGTTGTCAATCTTGGAGATGTAAAAACTTCATCGGTAGTCAAAGGTGAAACACTGTTTGACACCATCCAAATGGTAGATGGATATACTGACATTATTGCTATGCGCCACCCACGCCAAGGAGCGGCACAATATGCATGCGATAGTGCACGAGTTCCAATTATGAATGGGGGGGATGGCGCTGGCCATCACCCAACACAAACAATGCTCGATTTATTCACAATTCGAAGTGCCCATGGAACACTTGAGGGACTAAATGTTGTGTTGGCAGGAGATTTGCGATATGGGCGAACTGTCCATTCATTATCTCATGCTCTTGCTAGGTTCGGTTGCAATGTTACCTTTGCATCACCTGAAGGTTTGCGTATGCCTGAAGAAATTGTAGCAGATCTCAGAGCCCATGGGTCCGAGGTTGTAGAAACCACTGAACTGCTTAATCACATAGACAACGCAGACGTCATTTACATGACTCGAATACAAAAAGAAAGATTCCCTGATGAAGAAGAATACGCGAAGGTCGCTGGTGCTTACAAGTTACATGCAAGGGATTTGGATGGAGCCAAAGCAGAGATGATCATCATGCATCCTCTACCTAGAGTAGATGAAATCCACCCATCGGTAGACACAACACGGCATGCATTCTACTTCCAGCAAGCATTCAACGGAGTTGTAGCTAGAATGTCACTAATGTGTTGGCTGCTAGGCGTTACAGTTCCTGAAGATGTAAATGCAGCGGGGGTGGTTCTTTGAGTCAAGAAGGCAATATGCGCAGAGTCACCGCAATTAAGAATGGGACAGTAATCGACCACGTTCCATCCGGAAAAGCCCTTTCTGTGCTAAAGATGCTTGGAATTGGAGGGGGTATGTCTAATCCCGTTTCACTGGTAATGAATGTCCCATCAAAGAAAATGGGCGGCAAGGATATCATCAAGGTTGAGGATAGAGAATTAACTCAAAATGAACTTGACAGACTTGCCCTTGTTGCTCCTGATGCATCAGTAGCGATTATTCGTGCATATTCTGTTGCTGAAAAACTGGAGATCAATTTAACTGAAGAAGTAGTTAATGTAGCAAGGTGTACTTTCTCTAATTGTATTACTACCAATCACCGTGAACCGTTACCACACCGTTTGTTAGTTACCAACCGTATACCACTGGAACTGCGTTGTAGATACTGTGGTAAGACCCAAGATATCGAAGGACTTGCAGACAACTTACTTTGATTACAAATCTAGTAATTTTGCTTTTTCTATAGCTTTGAAATTAATCCAGCCAGGCAACCCCAAATCAATAGGGACGCCACCTACGGTTGTAATCAACCCAGTCATGATTAGGTTATTTGCAATTGGAGGGTGGGGCCAATTTACCTTTTTCCAACCATTAAATCCAAGGTTTACAGATTCCATTTCCCTACGTGCAACCCATGCATTTGCATCCCATGAGTGCATTTTCAATGGATTGGTCGTAATGCTAGGTGCAGAAACAACATTGTGGGTTTTAGGCCAATTAATCGCCCAATCTCCATCCATAGTGTCTGCCCAAATCAATCCAGTAACTTCAGGTTCTGGCATTTTCATTTCACCTTGGAATGCTAAATAAATCGCTAATCTTCTTAGGTGTGGGTGTCTTGAATGCAATTTCATAGTTTGTTCAACTATGTTGACAGCACTGGCAGACATTCCTTTGTCAAGGTAAAGTAATGCGCGAGCAGTTTGACCATGGGGCCATTGCATCATGTCGATTTCATTTTCTTTGGCCCAAGCTTCTAATTTATCTAGGGCAATATCAGATTGTGACCACAATCTAAATCGGGCAATATCTCCCAAGATATGCAACTTTGTAGCAGGCTTGTATTTCCACTTTATTTTGCTGCCAGGAATGCCTTCAGAGTATCTTCGAAGGAGATCGATATTCCGCTTGGTAACGGGGTCTAATCGTAACATTAACTTAATCTTGTCAGGAATCTTTTGTGAAGGGTCTAGAATAGATGTAATCCATTTTAATCTAGCAGCCTCGATATCTTCATCAGTCAGTAATTTGAGTCTTGGAATTGCTTCAGGTATGTCTCTTTGAGCAAGGGAGGCAGCCGCAAGGATCAAACGAGCGATTTCAGCGGTACGGCCTGCTCTTAATGCTAGGAAGGATAGAGCAACTTGTTCAGCCTGATTCCATCGCCCAATACCCATTAGCAATTCCATGCTGGCTTCAGTACGTCGAACAAGAGATAGCCCTTCGATGCTCTCTTCTCCATGGTCTTCATAGAGCAATTCCATTTTCTCCATCGCTTTAGACCATTCATCCCCTGCAATTAAGTCGGTAAAAGCCTCACCTTTGCGGTAAATGATACCTTCAATTGCTTCCAATTGAATTCTTTTTTCGTTGGCCATTGCATCGAATGTAATATCTTCTAAGCGCTGACCAGTTCTTCGAGACATAACCCATATTCCAAGGAAAACAACTTGCCCTCCTGCTGCAAGCATCCAGGTCATTTCTTCTAGAGCATTTTTGCGAAGTATTTGGCAAATAGAATCTTCCCAAGTTCCACATTCAGCACCTTGTGGTAGGTATTGAGAGTCCCAAAAAGTCAGCATAGCAAGCGCTAGCAATAGCATTGATTGGCCAGCAAACCCAGTGAAACAAAAATTCAGAACATTTGCTTGTTGATTTCTTTCACTCCGTAATAACCTTGAATCCGCAAGACGGATTCCCCCCTTTCCAGAAACATCTGCAATATCTAAAAACAAGATACGCGCAACTTCATAGACGAATAAGAAGCCAATGATTGCCACGTTCAATAGAAGGAATAGAAGCACGAATGTAACCAAAGGAACTCTTATTCCTGATTCTGAAATGTTAGAAAATAATTCGATAGCATAGAACCCTAAAACTCCTCCTTCTTCCATTATTGAAGATTGAGGCCGGTATTCTGGAAGATCGAGAACCTGCTGTGTATGTTCAAACATCGCTGGGTCGAATGCAAGAAGAATCAATGAAACTAGGGTATTGAATGCAATGAATGGCATTGCAATTGAGTTTAGCCAAACTAAAGTAGAGATGAATTGTTTACGCGCTTTAGGTTTATAGGGATAAAACGCTGAAGGCTCACCCTTAGACAGCTGTTTACTCGACTCAACCAACGCAGTCCATGAGGAACCTAAGACCCGACCGTATGCTATGAATCCAGGTGCAAATGCAAGACTACCAATAAGAGCCAATTTCCTATCCCATGATACTTCGGCTAAGCCCATGAGGTACCACAGCATCAATAATGCAGTAAACCATAGAACTGTGATATTGAAGGCAGTACCTCTACGAAAAGTGCTTGCCCCTTGTAGAGTAGCGCGGTTTCCCCCCGTGCGTGTGATTAATTGTGTACTCATCGATACACCAGTCGAAATCATTGCAGGAAATACGATTAGAACTAAAGCGGTTGCAAGTGAAAAGCTATGGATACCATCAGTCCATTCCAGTTGGTAGAATGTCCACTCAGCAGCAAGTAAAATTGCGCCCATTAGTGCCATGATGTATACGGTTAGTCCGTATCTCATACCCGGCGCTTTCAATAGAGTTCGAGCCTCAAATTTGTCAGATGTTACAGTATGTACCTCGTATCTTTTTGGCCCGGTTGGAAATGCAACTTGAAGGCCTGATAGGCCGCGTGGAATTAGAAATTCTTGGAATAAGTATGCAATAAGGCCTGAAAATGTGATGGCGATTAAAGCCATAGCATCGAAGCCATTTACTAATTGAATTCCCATTTGTTAGCCTCAATTACTTTGCGGGGGTACTAATGCAGGAGTCGCTGCCTTTGAATGAATTTCATTTTGTAACTCTGCAAGGAATTCTTCGAAAGCAACATCTGCCCTTTGGTCTCCATTCCTTGCCCGAATAGAGACTGAGTTATTGTTTGCTTCATCATCTCCTAGAATCAACATATATGCTGGTTGGAATTTTCTGTGCATACGGATTTTCTTTCCAATTGTATCGTCGCCATCATCCAATTCGACTCTTACTCCCGCAGATTTGAGTTTTGCAGCGATATCTTGCCCATATGCAACCTGCTTTTCAGAAATAGTGAGTACATGAATTTGGGTTGGTGCTAACCAAGTAGGGAACTTACCTGCGAAATGCTCAATCAAGACTCCACAGAAACGTTCCATAGAACCGAATGGTGCACGATGTATCATTACAGGGCGATGCATTTCTCCATCACTACCTTTGTACTGTAAACCAAAGCGCTCAGGTAGGTTGTAATCGACTTGAACTGTTCCAAGTTGCCACTCGCGTCCGATTACATCTTTTACAACGAAATCAATTTTCGGCCCATAGAAAGCGGCTTCACCTTCTTCTTCAGACCAATTAACTCCAAGGCTACTGGCAGCATCCCTACATGCTTTCTCTGCAAGTTCCCATTTCTCATTAGAACCAACATACTTGCCCGAATCCATATCTCTCAGACCCACGCGGACACGATAATCACTCATTCCTAATGCTTCAAAGATAACCTGAACTAATTCGATACAACCTAGAACTTCACCAGCGATTTGGTCTTCAGTTACGAATAGATGTGCATCATCTTGAGTAAATCCTCGTACACGTGTCATACCTGAAATTTCGCCAGATTGCTCCCAGCGATATACAGTTCCAAATTCAGCCAACCTTAGCGGAAGGTCTCGATAAGAGCGTGCTTGAGAGGAATATATCTTGATGTGGTGGGGGCAATTCATTGGCTTGAGCATGTATCCCTCAATGTCACCTGCACTCATCAGGTTTGCCAGTTCACCACAAGTACACCCTTCATTTGCTAACTTGATCATCATGTCTTTTTCTACAAGCGGAGGGTACTGTGAATCCTGATAGTAAGGGAAATGTCCACTTGTACGGTACAGATCTAACTTCCCAATGTGAGGGGTGTAAACTTGACTGTATCCTTGCCTTGTAAGGTGTTCAGAAATAAAATTCTGTAAACATGTTCGGATAGTTGCTCCACGGGGAGTCCATAGAATCAATCCTTGACCAACCTCTTCGTCAACATGGAATAATTGTAAATCCTTACCTAATTTCCTGTGGTCACGCTTTTTTGCTTCTTCAATTGCAGCCATTGTTGATTTGAGAGATTCTTTAGTGGGCTCTACAATTCCATAAATCCTGGTTAATTGTTCTCTACTTTGGTCTCCTCTCCAGAAAGCTGAAGATACTGATGTTAAGCGAACATGCATCAGTTTGGAAGTCGAATGAACGTGTGGTCCCAAGCATAGGTCATACCATTCGCCTTGGCGATATATCGTAGAGCCAGCTCCGTCTTCCAGTTTGTCGTTGATAATTTCCATTTTGTATGGGTTAGATGAGAACATTTCACCTAATTCGGCCTCACTGCATTCAACACGTTCAACCGAGATATTACGGCGAGCGATTTCGTGCATTTTCTTTTGAACACCCTTGAGATCGGATTCTCCGAAGTCCTCGAGATTAGCGAAATCGTAGTAAAATCCCCGGTCGATAGCTGGGCCAATAGTTGGCTTAGCATCTGGATAAAGCGTGGTAACTGCTTGCGCCAAAAGGTGTGCTGCGCTGTGGCGCATGATGTGAATGCCCTCATCTGAAAATCCCGAAATACCTTCAACGGAGCAATCAGATTCTAAGACAGTAGAGAAATCGGATTGCGAACCATCTACCATCGCAGCGATACACTCGTGCTTTCTTCCTTCGATATCGATTACGATTTCCCCTGCGGTAATACCTGCAGAATATTCGTTTACTGAACCATCTGGCAGAGTGACTGAAATCATGGACATGTATGTGCCTCCGCCCCCTACGGGGGCGCTTCTACACTTCACCTTAGTGATAAAACGAAAGCCTAGAAAGTGGTCTATTCATAAAATCAAATACGCCAGACTACCATCCAACTTCGAAATCATCACCCTCTTTCGAGGATGGTTCAGCAACTATCTCAACCTGTTTTTTTTCTGGAGCCGGGTGCTTTTTTGTAGTCACCTTTATTTCGGTTCTTTTTTCCACAATATCTCGTTGGCCACGAAAGGCAGGAGCATCATGAGTTTTGACTTCCGTCTGCGTTTCAGCAACCGGTTCTTCCTTCTCTTCTTTGAGTTGCTTAGCCCAAGCACCTTCGAAACTCAAATCGTCTCTGGACTTCTCCATATTGCATCCTTGCAAGTCGTGATAAATAATCGGTTTGATGTATCGTGAACATCTGGAGCAATATATGCGCCTAGCCATCATCGTCAATCCCGATGCCGGTCTTGGCGGTAAACTTGGGTTCAAGGGTAGCGATGGTCGTGCTGCTGAAGCACGTGCAGCCGGAGCCGAAGACCGTGCTGGTCCAAGGATGAAATTATGTCTTGAAAGACTGACTGAATTAGCAAGAACTCCGATTGAGTTCATCGCTTGGGATGGCCGAATGGGAGGAGATTGGATTCCTGGCGAGTATACATCGTCGGGAAAGACTCCTGAAATTACAGATGCAAATTCTACTGCGGAGTTCATCAATACACATAATCCCGATTTATTTCTATACGCGGGTGGCGATGGTACAACAAGAGACATCGTCGAAGCCCTCGGTGAAAGAGAAGTACCGATTATAGGAGTCCCAGGGGGCGTAAAAATGCATAGCGGTTGTTTTGCAACAACTCCTAAATCTGCTGCCGAAGTAGTGTGGTCATATATTTGTGGAGATTTGATGATTGCTAGAACCGAAGTGATGGATTTAGATGAAGAAGTCTATCAGAAAGGGGAATGGAAAGTACGAATGTATGGTGAGGCCTTTACTCCCGCAAGCCCACGATGGATGCAGGGTGCTAAGGAACAAGTTCAACGAGAATCAGAAGGTGAAACTCTTGAGGCTATGGCTTTGCATATTGGAAATCTCGTCGAGGAAGACCCAGATTTGATGATTGTATGGGGAAGTGGCGGAACCCTACGTCAAATGTGTAAGGAACTCGGGTTTGAATCTACTTTACTTGGGATTGATATTCAGCATAAAGGAAATATGCAATATGATCTAAATGAGCAAGGTCTACTCGAATCTATTGGAAGTCACAAAGGCTCCAAATTATTGCTACTTTCTCCGATGGGCGGCCAGGGCTTCCTAATTGGGCGAGGTAATCTTCAGTTATCACCCAGTGTTTTGCGCGAAATAGGCATCGATAATATTCTTGGAATTGCTACTCCAGCTAAATTATTAGGATTGAGCGAAGTTCGAATTGATACTGGGGACGAAAACCTCGATGAGGAGATTCGTAGTAAAAAATACTTGAAAATGTTACAAGGGTATCGGACAACTCGAATAATACGAGTATCTTCAGATTGATTGACCTGTTGCAGCCTTTATCAATCCAAGGAATGGCGGGCTCGGGCTTTCAGGACGACTTTTGAATTCAGGGTGATACTGGACCCCGACGTAGTATGGGTGGTCATTTAATTCAAAGATTTCACAGCGTTGACCGGTTTCATCTTTCCCGACATAAACCAAACCAGCCGCTTCAATTTTAGTAATAAGGTCTGGATTTACTTCGTAACGGTGGCGATGCCTTTCATCCACTTGAGAACCACCGCCATATAGTCGGCGTGTCATACAATCGTCAACTTGGAAAATTGTAGGTCTGCTTCCCAATCGCATAGTTCCTCCAAGATGTGTCTTTGAAATTTCAGGCATGAACACAACAGCAGGATTCGGTGTATTTTCATCAAATTCTGTTGAATTAGCCCCCTCCATTCCCAGAACATTTCGACAGAATTCAATTGTTGCTACTTGTAGCCCCAAACAAATTCCAAGATATGGGACTTGGTTTGTTCTTGCATAATTTGCGGCTAGAATCTTACCCTCAATGCCACGGTCTCCAAATCCACCCGGAACTAGAATTCCATGTGATGCGCGGAGTGTTGTCCAATCACTATGTGAATCATCCTCTAGATTACTTGCTTCAATCCAATCGATTACTAATGTGCGATTCACAGCATACGATGCATGCTGTAGGCTTTTTATCACGGAAAGGTAAGAGTCGGCCAGGCCAGTATATTTCCCGACCATTGCGATATGAACCTCGCTACCAAGGTTGTCAACACGGTCAGCCATTTTTTCCCATCGTGCCATCAAATCTGTGACATTACAGTCGATTTCAAGAGTTTCACAAATACCTTGATCACGAAGTAATAGAGGCACTCGATAGATGTTGGAGACATCATGAGCACTCATTACTGCATTAGGAGACACATGACAGAATGCTGCAAGTTTTTCTCTAGTCTCTTGGGCAAGAGGCTCTTCTGCACGACAAACCAATACATCCGGGCTAATTCCCAATCCACGTAACTCTTTCACAGTATGCTGAGTTGGCTTGGTTTTCTGTTCACCAACCGGGCCCATTACTGGCACAAGTGAAACATGAACAAAGCAGATATTTTCACGTCCAACTCGGAATTGGAATTGCCTAAGAGCTTCGATGAATGGTGCACTTTCAATATCACCCACAGTTCCACCCAATTCTATGACACAAGCCTCAGGCTCTTCGCCTGAACCATCTGCAGAAACCAAAGCAATTTTCTCAATCCAATCTTGAACAGAATCGGTGATATGAGGTATTACTTGTACGGTTTTACCCAAATAATCGCCACGACGCTCTGCTTCTATGACTTGTGAATATATTTTTCCAGTAGTGACATTATTATCTTTGTAAAGATTTAGATTACAAAACCGTTCATAGTTACCAAGGTCTAAATCTGCTTCGCCACCATCATCCAAAACAAACACTTCTCCATGCTCGAATGGTGACATTGTACCTGCATCACTATTCAGATAAGGATCTATTTTGACTGCAGTGACTCGCAGTCCTGCACTTTTGAGGAGAACGCCAATGCTAGAAGCAGTGACTCCTTTTCCAAGTCCACTAAGGACTCCCCCCGAGACGACGACATACTTCATGTCCTTCAACGGGCTTTGAGGCCATCGCGTCTCCCCTTTCAACATTGGGTCGCGAGATAATTTCGCAAATTCGCTATTAAAAGTCGAGAACTACTTTGCCACAAAGGCCACTACGAGCAAGTTCCATTCCCTTTTGGAAGTCCATAATACTCATTCGGTGAGTAACTATGGAATCTACATCTATCGCTTCCGAGGCCAATAATTCATGCATCGTATCCCAGGTCGACCACATTTTTCTACCATTGATGCCTTTGAGATGTAGGTATCTGAATACTAAATCGTTCATTGGTACCTCGGGCATAGAGTTTGCATACACCGATAGAACGTTGAGATAACCGCCCATTCTTGTAGAGTGAATTGCATTTGCCAATGCAGTAGGAGATCCTGAGAATTCACAAGTATTGTCAACACCTCTCCCATCAGTAGCGGCAAGAATTTCCTTAACTATATCATCATCTTTTCCAAGAACAATATCAGCGCCTAAATTACTTGCAATATCCATTCTGTAACGGTTATCCCAATCTATTGCAATAACCTTAGTAGCGCCCATTGCTTTAGCAGCATTGACTGCAAATAGACCAATAGGACCCAATCCATGAATCGCTATTGTTGCACCTTCAACAGGACCTCCCGTCAAGGTGTGAATCGCATTTCCAAGAGGGTCTTGTATTGAACCATGTGCTGAATCTAGCCCCTCTGGAGTATGGCGGGCATTTGTAGCAGGGATGGTAAAGTATGGAGCAAATGCTCCATTTCCATGGACTCCAAATATCGAACCATTTTCACAAATATGTGCGTTTCCTTCATCACAACGTGGACAATTCCAACATGCGAGATGGCATTCAATTGCCACTTGGTCACCGATTTTGTGTGAATCAACATCAGGACCTAATCCAACCACGGTTCCACATGTTTCGTGACCAGTAACCGTTCCAAGCGGAACTTCAGCAGCACTCCATTCATCCCATTGCCAGATGTGGATATCGGTTCCACAAATGCTAGTCGAAGCTGTTTTTACAAGCACTTCACCTAATTTAGGAGTTGGAATAGAATGCTCTACGAGTTCGAAACCATTCTCTTCATCACGAACCTTTGTCCAAGCCAACATGGTGTTTGGAACCTCGGACATGTTTCACCGAGCCATCAGGCCGTTCTTGAGCGTATCCTCATTCGGCTCCGAAACCTTGGAGTTGTTCTTGGACCCCATCAGGTATCTGAGCATCCATTTGAGCCCATAGTACATCATCGATTCGCAGAATACTAATCGCAGCCTCAGTTGCCCCCGAAATGGCTTGTCTTGTTATGTTCAGGGGCTCAAGAACTCCTCTTTTGATTGTGTCATTTGGCTCGCCTGTTAGCAAATCTAGCCCGATTGAATCTCCACCTGAGTTTTGTGCGGCTGTCAATTTTAGCAAAGAGTCGATGCCATCATACCCGGCATTTCCGGCTAGCGCTCTTGGAATTGATTCAAGCGCATCTGCCCATGCTTCAATCGCCATCTGTTCTCGACCAGGTACTGATTCGGCATGTCTTCGCAATCTACGGGCCAATGCTACTTGGGTTGCACCTGCGCCCGGTAAGAGTACAGGGTCCTCTAGTAGTTGGCATGCTACACCTAGGCCATCAGCAAAGCACCTCTCAACTTCATCAAGAATACCGTCTGTACTGCCGCGCACAATCAATGTAGCACCGCCATCTTCTGCATCAAGAATCCAATTATTGATTCCGCCACGCAATTCCTCTCTTGTCTTGATAAAAGCACCCAAATCCCCTTTTCCTGCTCTTCCTGCATCTGGTACAAGATTAGCGCCACAAGCACGTGAAAGTAAATCCAAATCTTTCTTTTCAACACGACGATAGGTAAGGATTCCATTGTTGGATAGAGATTGTCGTGCCTCCTCATCAATTCCTTCTTTACAGACTAGCAAATCACAACCGATCTCTACGAGGTTTTCCACTTGAGATAACAAAGACTTACTTTCTGATTTTCGGAATGCATCAATCATTCCAGCCGAAGTTATATTCAATTTGGTATCGAGTTGAGTTTTTCGTCTTTCAATCCCGCCATCAAGAAGTAATATTGAGCCCGGACCACCTCGCTCATTCATTTCAGGATGAATTTTACTTTTTGCCAGTGCAAGTCCAGTAATCAGTGCAGTTTGATTCATCGAACCACCGGTTTGTTTGATGACTTTGACCATTGTAGGGTCAGCTCTCCCCTCGTTCACAATGATTTCACCAGCATCTAGTGCTAAATTAGCAAGATGTTTTCCCATAGATTGGTCTAATTTTCCTGCTAGTGACGTTTCGATTGCAGCATGGATTTGTTCGCGTGTGGCATCGATGGATAATTCATCTAATGCAGAAATTGCGAAACTTTCAGCCAATGCATAACCACGAGCAATTGTAGCGGGGTGTATTCCCTGGCGAACGAGTTGCCAAGCATTGCGTAACATTTCAGCACAGATTACCACAGTACTGGTAGTCCCATCACGAGCGACTCTATCTTGGGTGGAGGACGCACTGATTATCATTTTAGCAACTGGATGTTCGACCTTTGCACTTTCTAGTACAGTAACACCATCATTTGTGACTAAAGTTTGTCCGCTATCATCAACCAATAATTTGTCAAGGCCTTTTGGACCAAGTGTTGAGCGAACGGCTCCCGCTAGCGCAATCGCAGCCTGAACATTCTTGCGCAATGCTTCGCGGCCACTCGTTCTCTCTGTAGATTCGAGAATGGTCTCTTCCGCCATCGACCTTCCGAATGGTCGGTCTGCCTTGAAACCTGTTGAAGTGTAAATAGCGTTTAGTTCATATATGGGCTACTGCTACGACTATACAACCGATGGTTAAGTAGTGGGGTGGAATTTATGGCAGAAGATTGGGAAGAGAAGATGCTCAAACAGATGGCGGAGATGTTTAGCAACATGGGAATGACTGTTGATATTGACCAATTAAGAAAGATGATGGGTCAGTTCCGTTCTCAATTCGATTCGATGGGCATAGACCCCGAAAGATTAGCCAAGGGTGATGTAAATTTCAATTTCGATATGTCAAATTTGATGAAACTATTTCAGTCTGGAATGCCAATTGAAGAAATGCTTTCCAATATGGGAGTAGATGTCAAAGTTGACGCTGCCCCTGCTGAAATTACTGTTGAAGACGAAGCTCCTGTAAATGATATTCTGAAATTACCAGCAGACGATATTTATCTTTCTGGATGGAATATGTCTATCACTGTTGATTTTTCAAGGAATTCACATGTCGAAGAAATAGAAGTTGCCTTATCGAGTGGTGGAGAAATTGTTCAGGTGTTATCTGACCCGACAGAACCTCCATTGGCACAGATCGAGTTACCGCACCAGTGTGATGATGTTGTAAATTGGTCACTAAATAATGGCATTCTTGATATTACTCTAAAATTATCTCCTCAGGGGCCAGCAATCGATGCCCCAAAGAAAAACATCGACGATGATATCGATGACGATTATTCCCCCGTTTCATCTGGCGTAAGTCTCGATCTTGCAGATGATGATGATGAAGATGACGACGGAGGCATCCCGATTTTCTGAATCGGAAATTTCTAAGGAAGTGAAAATATGACAAAAAGTAGTGTAATTGGAATAGATCTGGGAACAACAAATTCCTGTGTAGCAACGATAGAAAATGGTGAAGCGGTAGTTATTGCTAATGCAGAAGGTGCAAGAACAACTCCTTCGGTAGTGGCATTCACCAAGGACGGAGGAGAACGCCTTGTGGGCGTTACTGCAAAGCGACAGGCGGTCACAAACCATGAACGGACGATCAGTTCTGTTAAGCGACACATGGGTACCGAATGGTCAACTAAAGTAGATGATTCAACCTATACGCCCCAGGAGGTGTCTGCATTTATTCTTCAAAAATTAAAGGCTGATGCAGAAGCATACCTCGGAACTACAGTCAAGCAAGCGGTAATTACCTGTCCGGCTTATTTCACAGATGCTCAACGTAAGGCGACTAAGGATGCAGGTCGAATAGCAGGTCTTGAAGTTCTAAGAATTATCAACGAACCAACTGCTGCAGCACTTGCTTATGGCGTTGACAAGGAAGAGGACCAAACAATTCTTGTCTATGATTTGGGTGGTGGAACTTTCGATGTATCAGTTCTTGAAATCTATGATGTAGATGGTCAACCTCAAATTGAAGTCAAGGCTACAGCAGGTAACAATCTCCTTGGAGGAGACGACTTTGATGAAGTTCTAATCGATTACTTAGTTGCTGAATACAAGAAATCTTCAGGAATCGATTTGGCAAAGGATGTTCAAGCAATGAGTCGTCTAAAAGAGGGTGCTGAAAAGGCAAAAATTGAACTTTCTGGCACTGGACAATCTCAAATAAATTTACCATTTATTACAATGAAGGATGGCCAACCTGAACACCTTGACATCACGGTTTCTCGCTCAAAGTTTGAAGAATTAATTGCTCCACTTATAGAGAAGACAATGAAACCCACAAGACAAGCAATGAAGGATTCTGGGATTTCAAAGGGAGAAGTCGACAAGGTAATCCTGGTTGGTGGTTCCACTCGCGTACCAGCCGTACAGGTTGCTATCGAGAAAGAAACCGGTAAACCACCATTCAAAGGAATAAATCCTGATGAAGCGGTAGCAATGGGCGCAGCTCTACAAGCAGGAATTATTGCAGGTGATGAAGGAGTATCTGATATTCTTCTATTGGACGTAACTCCACTAACACTCGGTATCGAAACCCTTGGTGGCGTTACAACTACCATGATTGAGCGTAATACCACAATTCCGAGCCGCCGCTCGGAAGTATTCTCTACCGCAAGTGACAATCAACCAGCAGTAGAAATTCATGTATTACAGGGCGAGAGAGAATTCGCTAAAGACAACGTTAGTCTTGGTCAATTCCATTTGATGGGAATACCACCGGCGCCTCGAGGAATGCCTCAAATCGAAGTTACTTTTGATATAGATGCAAATGGTATCGTAAACGTATCTGCAAAAGATAAGGGTACTGGGAAGGAACAGTCGATTGAAATCGAATCAAGTACCTCGCTTACCGAAGAGGAAATCAAAGCAAAAATCGCTGATGCAGAAGAATTTGCTGAAGCAGATAAGCGCTTGAAAGCTCAAGTTGAAATGCGTAATATGGCAGATCAAATTGTCTATCAAACACGCCGAACAATCGAAGAAGCTGGAGAAAAACTCAGTGACGATGACAAAGCACCTGTGCTATCAATGGTCGATGAATTAGAATCCCTCTTGCAAAACGAAGAAGGTGTTGCTAAGGAACTCGATGAAATCGATGAAGCCGCAGTTCAGGCCAAGGTTAAGGAAATCGAGGAAGGTATGCATGCGATCTCTGCTAAACTCTACGAAGCTGCTGCTGCTGAGATGGCAGAACAGGAAGAGTCCGGCGAAGAACCATCCGATGATGGTGTGGTTGATGCTGACTTCGAAGTAGTCGATGAAGACTGATTACCAAAGGAATGGAATTGCACTAAAGGTCAGCATGACCAATGGTACAATAATTGATTCAGTGGTTGAGCGAAGGCCCGAAAGTACAGAAAGTTCGGTGCCTCTGTTAAGATGAACTTGCATACCAATGTCCTTGTTTCCACGGACAATTAAATGCGAACTCGCAATCGTTCCATCGATTCCATCTTCTTTTTCATCCTCGGTTCGAGTTTCAACTCTTCCAAGGCAATATACAGGATCACCAGCAGCTAATACCCATACCGTCCATCGCCATCTGCTATTTTCCCATCGATGCAATTTTTCTCCAATACGAACATCCTTCCAGGATGCTGGGTCAACCAATATACCTCCAGTTCCATCGTGGAGAATGAATTCTTGATTACCATCACCTGTCCTTCTAGTCTTCCAACTACAGGATTCTTTGCCATCACTGTCTTTAGTACAAATGTATTCTTCCTCTTTCCATTTGAAAGAAACTACACCCTGTACCCTACGAGATGAACTTTCTCCGACATCGATACTCAGGGTTCCATCTGGACCGGGCCGAACTTGACCGACTAATTCAGCAGGTCCAACAGCAACACTCCGAACTTTACTGGTAGGTGTATCGATGATATTATGCATTAATTTCCACTTTTTCCAGGCAAAGAATCCCCAAATTAGAGTGAAGATAATAATGCCAATTCTCAAACCTTTACCCAATAAAAGGTGGGTACCATCACCATGCCTTGCAAGCAAATCACTAGCAAGCCAAAGTGATGTTGTGATGAATATAATTCCATTTACCGAATAAAGAGTAAATGTTGCAGGGGATGGTGTCCCAATTACATTAGGATGCTCTTGAATTAAGTCATTTTCTAAATTAGATTCATATGGATTATCTGGCCAAGTTTCAAATCCAGGTGGAGGTAAAACCCAATCGGAATTATCTATCTGGCGTACAGGGCCCTCCGCTGATTCTAACTCACCGGGTTTGCCATGTACAAATGGTAGATTACCCCACCTGTTACGTAATTTTTTAATGTCATCAGATAGAGAAGTTGGAGTTGTAATCATCATTATTACTGATGCGACAATAATAATCAGTAAAGCCACTCGTTGTGAATCTTCACGTTCGGTTCGCTCAGGTGCATCCAAGCCTTCAGCACCGACTGAAAGCATCGTGAGGGCATCATCATGTTCCATCATAAAAATTTCAATCGTATCACCTTCGTTAACAAACCAATCCTCATATCCGGTATCACAATTTCGACTTATGGTATCCACTTCTGCACCTATTTCATCATTCCAATTAATGGAAAAACTTTCTTGCCCACTCCCGGATTTTGGATAAACCGTCAAAGTTTCTTTGATAATATCAACATAATCTGAACAATTTTCGCCATCGGAATCATATTCCCAATATCCATGGACGAGAGTACCACTTTCAATTACCACATCCATTATGACAAAATTTGCCGAATCACCTTGGTTTTCCCATCCAGCACTCAGTGATACTTGGTCATCTTCTTGTATTTCATCCAATGAATCTATTCTTACACCTTCAGAAATTGGAGGAACATCTGGAATATCAAAACTGTAAATGATAAGAAATCCAGCCACTGAATATAGCAGTATTGCGATTATCCATGGAATAATTGACTTCCATGTATGAGGGAAGGTAAATTGAAAAAATCCATGATCTAGTGAGGAATGGTCTATTTTAGCCTCATTCGCCATGGCCGTTCCTGCAAGGAATAGTTATTCACTAAATCCCCTATTTCACATTATTATTGATACTTTGAAATATCCTTTTGTGCATTCTGGCTCTTATAATTATTATTTATTTAACACATTGAAAGGACAAGGTTGAATATACGCCTGCGATGCCTTTTGTTCATGGCGGATGTACTTGCATTACTGAACCAGATGCGTGCCGCAAGCGGAGAGGCTGAAACGGTAGGTCTGCCAGATAGCGTAATTCTAGATTTTGCTAGCCGAGACTCTACAATTGTTAGAGCTATTGAAGAGGCTACCTCGAAGCAAAATCAACTTTCACCAGATGAATTGATGATGGCTGAAGGAGAATTAGTCAAGCACCTACAAGCAGATTTTGTAAATTTCTATGCTCCAGCAACCGTAAACCCTTACGTTGCGTTAGCAGGCCGAGGCCCCTGGATTGTAACTGCGCATGGTTCAGTATTGCACGATAATGGTGGATATGGTATGCTAGGCATTGGCCATGGGCCAGACGAAATAATTTCAAAGATGAGTGAAAATCATGTAATGGCAAACGTCATGACTCCATCATTTAGTCAAGCGCGTTTAGCCGCAGCACTTCGAAATGAATTGGGCCATACTAGAGGAAGTTGCCCATTTTCAAAATTTATATGTATGAATTCTGGTTCTGAATCGGTAACAGTCGCTTTAAGAATTTCAGATGTTAATTCCAAAAGAATGACGGGGCCAGGTGGTCGTCATGAAGGTAAGCCAGTCAAACTACTTGCAATAGAGCGTGCGTTCCATGGTAGAACAGATAGGCCTGCACAAATATCACATTCTTGTATGGGTTCGTATGACAATAACTTGAAGACATTTTCAGAAAGAGATAATCTGATTTTAGTTCCATCAAATGATATTGCTGCATTGCGTGCTGCTTTCAAAGATGCAGATACAAATGGTTACTTTATCGAATCAATGGCGATTGAACCAGTACAAGGAGAAGGCAATCCCGGGCAATGTATCGATCGAGAATTCTATAATGTTGCTAGAAGTTTAACCAACGAACATGGCTCAATGCTAATTATCGATTCAATTCAAGCAGGAATTCGTGGGCAAGGAACCCTTTCAGTTGTTGATTATGCTGGATTCCAAGACGCAGAAGCTCCTGATCTTGAAACATGGTCCAAGGCATTGAATGCTGGACAATATCCGCTTTCTGTACTTGGAATGAATGAGAGAGCAGCAGAGTTGTATGTTGTAGGAATTTATGGGAATACAATGACTACCAATCCAAGAGCATTAGAAACAGCAGTTGCAGTTCTTGAGAGAATTACACCAGAAATGCGACAGAATA
>Ga0233427_10000418_pt1 | contig 54944 bp, 48 predicted proteins | sample SI_118_April2016_5_FD_179885 | JGI IMG/M metagenome (GOLD analysis project Ga0233427, IMG submission 179885) | Seawater microbial communities from Saanich Inlet, British Columbia, Canada - SI_118_April2016_100_MG | ecosystem: Environmental > Aquatic > Marine > Inlet | place: Canada: British...
CTACAATCCAGACACGTGAGGCCCTCAGCCGGGACGGATCGTCGATCCCCTCTTCGGAAAGCACTGCGTCGTTGGGTCGGGCGACGCGAAGCCGGTCCACAATGTGATGGTGGGCCATGGCGTCACCTTCATATTCCAGGCCGCCCCAACCCCGTCGAGAAGTTGGCGTGTTCTGGAGAAGATCGACGAGCTTGTCGCCGGTCGACTGAGCGATCTCGGCCGCCAGCTGATGGTCGTCGAGTTCAGTCACGAAAGAGGACTGTCCACCCAGTCGTAGGGAACGCGGCCGGCAAGCAGCGCCTCCGTACGACTGCGCACAGCCTCGTCGTTGCCCTCATGGGTCAAGATCAAGAACTGCTCGTCAACGACCGCGGCGAATACAGCCTCGGCAACCTCCTCCGGAGCGATGCCGCCGGAGACAAGGTCACGCATCGCGTCGGCTCGGAGTTCAGCTTCCGGAGACGCATCGACCGTTGGGACGAGGTGTTCAGGCAAGTTGCGAACACTGTCGGCAATCCCTGTGGCCACAAAAGCTGGGCACAGCACCGACACGTTGACCGCAGTCTCGGCACATTCGCCCGCCAAGAGCTCAGCCATACAAAGGCTGCTGTATTTGGAGACTGTATAGGCGCCCAAGGGTGCGGGAATCAATCCGGCCATTGATGCAGTGTTGATGACATGCGCGGGTTGTCCGTGGGCGATCATCCCGGGCACAAATGCTCGGATGCAGTGCAGAACGCCGAACAGGTTGACGCCGAGGGTCCATTCGAAAATGTCCTCATAGTCGTCGGCCTCGGCGAGCAGCGCACCGCCACCCGCCACGCCCGCGTTGTTGAAAAGGAACTCCACGGTGCCGAACCGTTCAATCGTTTGGTCGCGCATGGCAAGAACCGAGACACGGTCCGAGACGTCAGTCTCGATGCCAAGCACCGCGACGCCGTCTGCTTCAAACGTACTGACGACCTGAGTCAGGACAGGTGCCTCGATATCAGCGAGAACCAGGTTCATGCCTTCCGCGGCGAGACGTCGGGCGACGCCGAGACCGATCCCCGAGGCACCGCCGGTGATGACCGCTGTGCGGCCGCTGAATTCGTGCATCAACCGAGTGTGTCAGGTCGGCGCTCATGCAGCGAAACGGCGTACTCGTCTGTCGTGAAGGGCACGCGGTCCCAGGTGGACCATCGGTTCACGAGCGCTAGCCCGGACGCTGCAGCCAGCATGTCGTACTCGCTCAGCGACAGCTTCCCCGACCCAAGCTGAAATCCGGCAACCAAGAACGCACTCGGACGGAGGTGACGGACCAGATTACTCAGGACCCCGCCTTCTGTGCCGGGCGCCACGAATATCATCACGTTGCCAGGCATGGCAATGAGATCGAACTCTCGGTCGAGTTCGACATCCACCAGATCGCCGAGTATCCAGTCGACCTCAGGGGCCTTCTCCTTCGCGGTGTCGAGCATCCCCGGATCGAGGTCGACCCCCACCACATCGAAACCTCGCCGAGCTAACTCAATCCCCACTCGGCCTGTGCCACAGCCTGCGTCGAGCACAGAAGCACCGGCGTGGCCATCGAGGAGCGTCGAGATCAGATCCGCCTCACCGTGAATCGATTCGCCCGCGTCAGCAAGTGCTCTCCAGCGGGCGTCGTACTCGTGTCCCCGAGCAACATCATCTCGTTCGTTCCATCGACTCACTGACCAATCTCCTTCAAACCATTGCGGCCAGTGATGGTGACGCGACTGCAGCCAGTCGCACAACATCGGGACTCACAAAGCGTACGTAGCGATCGAGCGGTGACCTCTCCGGCGGCACCGACCGTTTCAGCGAGGTGCTCAACGGGTCCGAATGCGGTAGACGCAGCGATCGCCACCGGCGAGCAAATGTTGGGTTCGCTCGACTTCAGCACCGGGGCCCATCACGGTTCGGAAGAATTCAATCTCGTTGGCACACAAGCCCTGGCAACTCCTCGCGGCCGCATACACAGGACAATGGTGCTCGATGAGCAGCATCGTGTCGCCCTCGTCCACGACCTCGGCCATGTACCCCTGGCGAGTACGAGCTGCGGCCAGAACCTCGACCCGGGTAGCGATGTCGGCCCCGTCGGGCATATCAGCTTCAACTGCCGCGAGTTGAGACCGGTCTCGTTCGAGGAGGACCTGCTCCAACGCATCGTCACCGAGAGCCGTCTTCATTGCGTCGAGAAGCTCGACGGTGAGGTCGCTATGTCGGTCCGGGAAGAGATCAATGGCAATCGGAGTGAGCGCCCAGCCAAGCGGCGGTCGGCCCCGCACCCCCGTGGATACCTGTTCGGCACTCACCAAACCCTTGCTCTCGAGCTCGGCCAACGGTGGGCGCACAGCCTGCGTGGTGACATCAAGCGCATTCGCCAGACCACCCGTCGTGCACGCACCCATCCGCTTTAGATGATCGACAATACGGCGCTGTGCTGGACCCAGTGGCTCGTCGGTCATGGGTCCAGAGTAGCAATATTTCCCAACAATGTCCTTGCTCTATTTGCGAGAGCAGAGAGAGCACTTGACCGTCAGCTACATCTGAGGCAGCGCCCACAAGGAGCCGTGGGCCTAACCCTTTACAAGCTCAGCAATCTGGTGGAGTTCAGGGATCGAACGAGGTCTCACATTGATCATGGTGACCGCGCTCTCCTCCCACGCCTGCAGCCGGTCCTTGATCCGATCGACCGAACCGACCAGCGACAATTCGTCGGCGAATTCGATTGGGACGGCGGCGACCGCTTCGTCGCGACGACCCTCAAGAAACAAGCTCTGGATCGTGTGGGCCGCGTCTTCAAACCCCATTCGCGCCATCAGTGCAGTGTGGTAATTTTGACCTTTCGTTCCCATCCCGCCGACATAGAGGGCCAGGTTCGCTCGCACCTTCTCCAGCGCGGCCTCCACATCGTTAGTGACCTCCATGGCGACGTTCACCGAGATCTCAAATCCGAGGGGTCGGTCCTTGATCTGGTCGTGGTACACCTCGGCGCGCCACGGCGAGTAATAGAGCGGGAACCAGCCGTCTGCGATCTCGCATGTTTGGGCGACATTGTTCGGACCTTCGGCACCGATCCAGATCGGGATCTGGCGCAGCGGGTGCGTCATGATCTTCAACGATTTGCCCTGCCCTTGCGCCCCATCACCGGTGAACGGCAACTGATAGTGCTCGCCGTCATACTCGAGCGGGCCCTCACGGTGGAACACCTGGCGAAGGATCTCCACATACTCCCTGGTCCGAGCGAGCGGCTTGTGCGATGGCATGCCGTACCACCCCTCCACCAACTGCGGACCCGACACTCCCAAGCCGAGGATGAGCCGTCCGTTTGATATCTGGTCGAGTGTGACCGCGTGCATTGCCGTGGCAGTAGGCGTTCGCGCGGAGATCTGCACGACGCCAGTGCCGAGCTTTATCCGCTCGGTGTGTGCAGCGAGAAGTGCCAGGGGTGTGAATGCATCACTCCCCCATGACTCGGCCGAGAAGACGGCATCGAACCCGGCGTCCTCTGCAGCCTTGGTCGTCACCACGAAGTCGGCCGGCATCGACCGACCCCAATATCCCCACGTCAACCCAAGCTGCATAGATGTGAAGGTAGTGCGAATGCGGTCGCGATTCTGCAGACCTTCACCGTGTCGCGTACCGTCCAGCCATGACCGAACGTCTCAGCCAACTCAGCCGATCCGTCGCGGACCGGGTCGTGTTCATCACCGGTGCCGCCTCGGGAATGGGTCGAGCAGAGGCTCGACTGTTCGCCGATGAGGGCGCCAAAGTGGCGGTCACCGATCTCGGCGCTGCTCGGGTTGCTGCCGTCGTCGACGAGATCCACGCCGCGGGCGGCACCGCGCACGGTTGGGTACTCGATGTCACCGACAATGACCGGATCCAGACGGTGCTCGACGAGGTTCGTGTCGAACTTGGCCCGGTCGACATCATCGTCAACAACGCCGGCGCTAGCTTCGGAGCTTCGCTCGACTCACCCGACTTCGACGATGTCTGGCATGCGGCGTTCGACGTGTTGCTCACCCCCCACCAGCGGATCGTGCGGGCCTGTCTCGACGACCTTCGATCCAGCGATTGCGCACGAGTGATCAATATCGCATCAACCGAGGGAATCACTGCCCAACGCGGCGTAACGCCATACACCGCTGCAAAGCACGGGGTTGTCGGTCTCACCCGCTCACTTGCCGTGATGCTCGGGGTGGACGGCATCACAGTCAACGCGATCTGTCCCGGCCCGATCCACACGGGCATCACCGAGCAAATCCCTGACGACATGAAGGACACCTACGCTCGCCGCCGCACAGCACTACGCCGCTACGGCGACCCCGAAGAGGTGGCGCACATCGTGTTGAGCCTGGCCTTGCCCGCAGCGAGCTACATCACGGGGGCGATTATTCCCGTCGACGGTGGACTGACCTGTAAAAACGACTGACCCGTATGCACTCTCACCTGTTGTTCTTTACAATCATGTGACGACATGCGCACTACCTCTTCGACTCGTTCCCGCCGCCGAGCGGTCGCCGCCTTCGCCCTCCTGGGTCTATTGGTCTCCGTCAGCGCGCTTGCGTCAGCTCAGACGCCGGGGGAACTGCGCGAAGAACGAAAGAAAGTGCAGTCCGATGCCGCTGACCTTGCCGCTGAGGTAGACGCCATTGCCGGAGATGCCGACTCGCTTACTGCGGCCATCGAGGCTCTTCAGGCTGGCGTTGACGCTCAGCAGGCTGCAATCGAAGCCGCCCAGCGAGCCGTGCGAGATGCCGAACACACCCAGGCTGACGCTGAGCAGGCCATCATCAATCTGGAAGCTGAGCAGGTAGCAGCGCGTGAACTTCTCCGACGCGCAGCCGTCAACTCCTACGTTTCGTACCAAGGCACTGGCGACCTCGAAGCGTTCGCTGAGGACCCCTGGGCTGCCACCCGAGAAGAAACCCTGGCGGAGTACGGAACAGGCACAGGTCTCGAGGAACTGGATCGTCTTCGCTCCATCGACGCCGAACTCGAACAGCAGCAAATCATTGCTGCCGAAGCCTCCGTTGAATCCGAGGCCCGCAGGGCCGAAGTCGAGCTTCGCTTCGACGAACTTGATGCCGCGCTCCAACGACAGGAAAAGATCCTGCTCGAGATCGAGTTACGGCTCGAAAGCCGCCTAGGCGAAGTCGCTGCACTCGAAGCCCTTGACTCTCAACTCGCTCAAGAGATCCGCGACGAAGAACAAAAAATCGCCGATGCCATCGCCTCGCGACCCGGTTCAGGCGGAAGCGTCACCCTGCCCGCGGGTAGCGATATCGATGTCACGACCGTTCGCGGCATCGTGGTCAATGTGCTGGTTGCAGACCAGGTTGAAGCCATACTCGCGGCGATGGCAGCCGAAGGGTTCACCCTCGGCGGAGGTGGCTATCGAAGTACCGAAAGCCAGATCCGTGTGCGTCGCGCCAACTGCGGCACATCGGAGTACGCCATCTGGGAGATGCCGGCGCGCCAGTGCAGGCCACCGACCGCCCGGCCGGGGCTGTCACAACACGAGTTGGGCCTGGCGATCGACATCACCTACAACGGGCGGGTCCTTCGGACCCGGAACAGTGACGTCTTTCGTGCCTTGGCCCGGATCGCCCCCCAGTTCGGCTTCTACAACCTACCGAGCGAGCCCTGGCACTGGTCCACCACCGGAGGGTGACGCCCTACCCCTGATCTGAAGATTCCAAACATGGCCCGTATCTACGACGACACACATGACCTATTCCGAACCAGCTTCCGATCATTCATCAACGCGGAGATGGTCCCCCGCTTCGGAGAATGGGAAAACGCCGGGATCATGGACCGTCAGGTCTATGCAGATGCCGCGGCGCATGGCTTTATCGGATTCAACTTGCCCGAGGCACACGGTGGCAGTGGCAGCACCGACTTCCGGTTCAATGCCGTAATCGATGAAGAACTCGCATACGCCGGTCTGGGTGGTGCGGGCAACGGCATAAGTTTGGTAAACGACATTGTCGGTCCCTACTTCGCCCAGTACTGCAACGAAGAACAGGCCGCCCGCTGGTTGCCGGGAATGGCTGCCGGCGAATTGATCGTTGCTGTGGCGATGACTGAACCAGGGACCGGGTCTGATCTCGCCGGCATCCGGACCACCGCAATCGCCGATGGTGACGAGTACATCGTCAACGGTGCCAAGACATTCATCACCAATGGCATCAACTCGGATCTCGTCGTGGTCGTCTGTCGAACCGATCCCGACGCAGGACGCAACGGCATCTCGCTCCTGATTGTCGAGCGCGGAATGCCCGGGTTCGAGCGCGGTCGAAACCTGGACAAGATCGGCCAGAAAAGCGCCGACACCGCCGAACTATTCTTCAGCGATGTCCGCGTGCCGAAGGCCAACCTGCTCGGCGAGGAAGGCAAGGGGATGAAGTACCTCTCGTTCAACCTCGCCCAAGAGCGGCTTTCGATCGGAGTCACTGGTGTCGCCGTCGCTGAGGCCGCCCTTGACTGGACCGTGAAGTATGTGAAGGAACGCACCGCCTTCGGCCAACCGATCGCCTCGTTCCAAAACACCAAGTTCGTGCTGGCCGAGATCGAGACCGAACTGGCGGTGAGTCGCCCGTTCATCGACGATTGTGTGATGAAGCACAACGCCGGTGAACTCACCGCCGCAGGCGCCGCCAAAGCCAAGCTTTGGGGTTCAGAACTGCAGAACACCGTCACCGACAGGTGCCTCCAACTCTTTGGCGGCTACGGATTCATGACCGAGTATCCAATCAGCATTGCCTACGCCGATGCTCGGGTCGCCACCATCTACGGCGGTACCTCCGAGATCATGAAGACCATCATCTCCAAGGAAGTCCTCGGCTGATCACGTGACGCGGGGCTATCCCCGACGTGGCCTGATCAGGAGCCAAGTTCGAGCTCGGCAAGATGGTCGAGGTACACCAGCGCTTCCTGCGTAGGTGTCTCGTCACTGATGATCCGGGCAATGTAAACCCGACTGGCATCGGAACGAATTCGCTCGCTGCCCGGCTGCGCGAAATAGGCCCAGTCAGCCAGCTGGCATGCAAGGCGGACATCGCTGTCGATCAGTTCCAATGCTCGATCCATCAGCCGGTCGGCGCCCCCGGCGAGCCGAGCAATCTCGACAGCCTCCGCTTCGACAGACGCAGGAGCCCAATGTGAGGGGATGTCATCCCACCAGCCCGTGTACTGATTCACCACCATCTTGGCGATATCTCGAACGGTGCTATATGTCTCGGCGACATCATCACGGCCCGCGTGTTCCGCAGGCATGACCACGGTTTCGACAATATCGCTGCCGCGCGTGCCAGCGTTCAATCCCGTCAAGACCTGCCCGACAATACTGTCCAAAATATCAGCATGCGCACGGAATCGATCCTGACTCTCCAACTCACCGAGAGCTGCACCATGCATGGGAAGAGAGACCAGTGGCTGGCAGTCGGCCATAGCGCGAAGCGCGGCCGCCCAGTCGCGGATGTGTCGTTGGCGTCGCTTTCCGTTACCGGCGTTGGGCAGGAAGGGCTGGTAATAGTCGGCGCTCACGATTGCCCGCTCGCCGGGCACCCACACCCACTGCTGATCCGCCGTCTCGCCGCGGCCATGGGTGAGATCGAACCGCACTCCGCCAATGTCCAAACTCATGGACCCGCTATATGTGACGGTCGGGGTGAACGCGATGTCCCAGTCATGGGGGACATCGTTGGGATTTTGATTCGTGTAGCGACTGTTCAGCCCCCACGTGTCGAGATCTGCCTGAAGCTCCTGGGCGAACTCTGTGGTGGCAACAATCTCAGGCCGGTGTCCAGCCTTGAAGAGCGCCCACGCACCGAAGGCATGATCACAATGGAAATGACTGAGGATGATCGTATGAACTGGCTTGCTACTGATGCTCGTGCAGGCCTCGAGAAGGGCCGGACCAGCGGGCGCAAACCCGGCATCGACCAACACAAGTCCGTCGTCAGTGTCGAACGCAGCCACGTTGACGAATGGGAAACGGATCAGATAGCTCCGGTCACCGTGCTGTTCGACACTCATGCCGTCACGAGCATCCGCTATCGCTGCTGCATTCGTGCGGCTGTACATGTGGTTGGCGATCGCAGTCGAGAACCCTCCGCCGAACTGACCACCACTCACGATTGCGTCGAGTAGCGCGGGATTGTTCTTCAGCACTTCTCGACGCGCCGGGCCTAGTTCGAAGTAACGATTCGGTTGGCTCATGGGTGTACGCCCGATCTTGTCGAAGCCCAGTCGAGGATCGGTTCGAGTTGTGCGGCTACGGCGATGAGCATGTCTTCTCGCCCGTACGGGGCAACGAGCTGGACCCCAAGCGGCACGCCATCTGTGCTGAATCCCGCCGGAATCGATATCGCCGGTTGACCAGTGGTGTTGAACGGTGATGTGTAGACGGCGTACGGAACGGACCGAAGGAGCGAACCGAACGGATCATCAGCGGATGAGGCGAGTTGTCCGAGGCGGGGCGCGGGCACTGCGGTGGTCGGTGTCACGAGTAGATCCCAGCCGTCGATCCACCACTGAAGCATGCGGCGGCGAAATTCGTGCTGCTTCGATTGTGCATCGATGACTTGAATGCCCGTGACTTCATTTGCTCGCTTGGCAAGCTCCCATGTCCCAGGCTCAACGTCTCCTTCGACAAGCGGACGCTCGATGATCGATTCAATTTCAGCTAATCGAGCGGCTGTGGAGACCATGGACAACAGGCCCATCGACTGATCGGACGGGGCGACGAGTGCCTCGGGGTGCCCGAGAGAAACCTGATGGCCAAGCCCCGCCAGGATCTCACCAACACGAATCGCCGCGTCAACGCATTGGGGATCTGGCGTCACATCCGGTCGGGCTTGCGTGCAGATGCCAACCTTCAACGGGCCAGGATCTGAGCCAACATAGGCGGCGAAAGGCTGCTGAGGGCTCGGGGCGATGACGCCGTCGGCCAACGTATGTACCGCAGTGGCGTCGAGAATGGCGGCGCTGTCGCGAACGGTGTGACACACCACGTGTTGCGCTGACGGTGTCCATTCGTCGTTGTGGGGCCCCATGGGAAGACGACCCCTGCTGGGCTTCAACCCGACCAGGCCGCACAGCGCCGCGGGGATTCGGATTGACCCCCCGCCATCGGACGCGTTGGCCACCGATGTCATTCCTGCCGCAACGGACGCGGCGGCGCCGCCGCTCGATCCGCCTACGCCGAAATCCAGATTCCAAGGATTTCGTGTTGGTCCATGGGCGGCCGGCTCCGTGGTCGCAGAAAGCCCGAGTTCCGCTGTGTTCGTGCGCCCAAGGACAATAAATCCTGCGGCCCGGTAGAGCTTCACGAGATCCGAGTCGACCGCGCTGGCGTAGCCAGCGTCCTTCAGCGCTTGGACGCCTTGGTGGAACGGGTCGCCGGCTGAAGCAGGCCACAGGTCCTTCAATGTGATGGGGACTCCACGAAAAGAACCAGCGGGAAGATCCTTGCGTTGAGCCTCCACTCGGGCCTGGTCGAAACGTCTATGGATGACAGCATTGATGTCGCTGTCAAGTCGCTCGATGCGTTCAATTGCTGCGTCGACCAACTCCAGGGGTGTGACCTCGCCTGTCCGAACCAGTTCGGCAAGCGCAGTGGCGTCGAGTCGTGAATGATCGTCAGTCATCTTGTGACCTCAGGCGAGGGTCGCGCCATCGACACGCACGTATTCTCCGTTAACGAACCGGGCATCGTCGGAAGCCAGGAATGCGACCGCGTCGGCAACCATCGCCGGTTCTCCCATCGGGCCGATCGGCATCATCCGGGTGAGGATGTCGTAGTCGATATTGTCGGGCAGACCGACGTTGACCATCTCGGTCTTGATCCCCCCAGGGGCAACGCTGTTGACTCGAAGACCTCGCTTTGCGTATTCCATCGCCAGCGAATTCGTCAGCATCAAGACGCCGCCCTTTGATGCCCCATAGGCCGCAAACCACGGATGCCCTGACAGCGACGAGGTGGACGCGGCATTGACGATGTTGCCCTTCGTTTCGAGCAAGTGAGGGATTGCCTCGCGACACATGAGAAACGTGCCGGTCAGGTTGACCCGAATAATTCGGTCCCAGTTCTCAAGTGTCTCCTGGTCGCTGTGCGATGCCGAGAGAATGCCCGCCATGTTGATGAGCGTGTCGAGCCTTCCGAGACGTTCCACAGCTGCCATCACCGCGGCCTCAACTGATGCCTCGTGGCCCACGTCGCACGCGATGGCGAAGGCGTCGACGCCTCTGGCAACCGCCGCCGCCGCTGTCGATTCGGCGCCGGCCAGGTCAATGTCGAGGCATGCCACCGCGCACCCCTCCTCAGCCAACCGGAGAACGACCGCTTCGCCGATACCGCGCGCCGAACCGGTGACGATCGCCGCACGACCATCGAATCGGTCAGCCATTGCACTCATGATTTCCTTCGGTTGTCGAGGCCAAGTTCGGCGCATGCAAACGCTCGCGCCCATACAGTGTCGGGCTTTCCGACGTTGGTGAGCTTCACGTCGCCCAAGACAAGATGACGAGGAACTTTGTAACCCGCGATCCAGCCTCGGCAGTGGTCCTGTAGTTCTTTGAGCGAAATTGACCCGTGCTCGGTGAGTTGAATAATTGCGGCGACACTGGTACCCCATCGCTCATCGGGCACCCCGGTCACGATCACATCGTCGACCGCCTCGTGATGACGACAGGCCGCTTCGACCTCCTCTGGATGGATTTTTTCTCCACCACTATTGATGCTGTTGCTATCTCGGCCGAGCAAGAGCAGTCGTCCATCGGGTTCGATGATGGCCCAGTCACCCGATAGTACCCACCGAGTCCCGGCGGAATCCGTGCGGAACACGTCGGCCGACCTCGCCTCGTCGTTCATATAACCAAGAGGAATGTGCCCGGAGCGCGCCACCATGCCCGCCACCCCTCCAACCACCGGTTCGAGCGTCTCAACATTGAGAACTGCCGTTTTCGGGCCGACCGAGAAGTGCGATCCCTCTTCATTGGGAGAACTGTTGGCACCGGTACCAACCGCTCCAGTCTCAGAAGAACCGAAGCCGTCGCTCAGAATCTTGCCGGGGAAGGCTGCGGCGAGTCGTTCACGAGTCGCCGGGGACAGCATTGCGCCACCATTGGAGATCGCAAACAACCCAGGCAGTTCGCGCGGGTTGTTCTCCATCTCTTCGGCGACCGGAATGGCCATTGCGTCACCTACCAAGGCAACCGTCTGTGAGCCTTCCCGAGCAACCAGGTCGAGAACCTCGCCAGCATCGAATTTGCGACCGCCATAGACGACGGCAGTACCACCGCTGAACATCGCGATCATCGTGACCCATTGACCAGCGGCATGCATGAGGGGCGCTGTAGCCGTCATATTCATCGGCATCGCCGGGTCAATCGCGTTATCGATGATTTGTTCCGGGGAGGTAATCGGTTCGAAATAGTGGCCGCCGCCCATCGCGGAGAAAAAGATGTCCTCATGACGCCACATGACACCTTTCGGCTTGCCAGTGGTGCCACCGGTGTAGATCACATAAAGATCGTCCGCCGAACGGTCCTGTCCGAACCCACGCTCACTCGGCTGGCCCCGCAAGGCGACCTCGTAGTCCGTCATCGAATGGCCAACTTCGATGGTGCTGTCATCATCGATCACCAGATGACGCGCCATATCGGCCTTGCTTCCGAGTCGCCCGAGCACCTCGGTGATCACCGGGACAAACGTTCCCTCCACGATCGTGCCAGACAGATCAGCATCGGCCCACACATACGCCAGTTCGTCAGCCACGTACCGATAGTTGAGGTTGATCGGCACGGCGGAGATCTTCCAGCAGGCCAGCATCGCCTCGACATGCTCTATTCGGTTGTACGTGCACAAACCAATTCGATCGCCTCGGCCTATCCCGGTGGCAAGGAGGTGATGAGCCAGTTGATTGGCACGGTCATCAAGCGCCCGTCGAGTCCGCCGCTCATCACCAACCACAAGACAACAGTGGTCGGGTCCACCGTCCACCAGTGCCTCCCACAGGCTGGCCAGTTGGAACTCCATGCGATTCCCCTCCGGGCCTCTTTGATGCGTCGTAGTGCTGCGACGGTAGCAAAGAATCTGACACATCGTCAGATTCGGTGACTACGCTCACACTGTGCCCGACAGTCAAGAGAACACACCGTTTCAGACCCCCACACAAGACGAGATCGTCGAACTGACCAAGATGCACATCGGCGCACTCGAATCATCCAACGATGACCTGGTTTGGATCGCTGCTGGCATGTCCCACGTGCTGCTCACGATCATCGGGCGCAAGTCGGGCGTTGAACGAAAGACCCCCCTTCCCTACTGGCGCGACACCACCGGCCAGCGGATCGTGGTGGCGTCATTTGCCGGAGCAGAAAAGAACCCCTCGTGGTTTCACAATCTTGCTGACAAGGTCGCCAACCCCACGATCGTCGTGCGCGAGCGCGATTTTGTGTACCAAAGCGATGCTGAGGTACTCGACGGCGACGACTACGTATCGACATGGGCCGCCCTCACCACCGACCGGCCCTTCTACAACAACTACCAGGCCAAGACGACACGTCGAATTCCATTGATCCGACTACCTGAGCCCCAACAGTCTTAAAGCGACGTCGGCCAATCGTCGGTGCGAAGCAACGCGTCCGTTCCGCCGTCGACATAGACAATTGAGCCACAGACAAAGCGCGCATCGGGCCCAAGCAAAAACGTAATCGCGGCTGCGATCTCATCTGGATTCCCAGGTCGACCGACCGGAATCGGGAACTGATCAAAGAATTGGCCGATCATCGGATCCTCACGGATCTCGGCCACCATCGGAGTTTCGGTGGCTCCGGGGGCAACGGCGTTCACCGTGATGCCGGCACCCGTCCACTCTGGCAAAACGGCATTGCGTCGTACCCAGCGACAGATCGCAGTCTTGGTCGATGGGTAGGCGCCGAGTCCCCCCACCTGTTCGCCAATCTCGCACGCCGCTGATTCGTCACCAGCAAGACAGGCCTCGACCAACTGTTCAGACACCCCCGGACTGGTCGATACCGAATTCGAGGCGATTGCTACCACCGCACCCTGGGCCGATCGTGTGAGGTGACCGCGGAGCCCAGATACCAACTCGATGGCCCCGAAATAGTTCAATGCAGTGAGCAGACCGCCGCTACGTCCTGGCACGCCCGCAAGACCGGCACAGGGCACGACACCATCCACGACGTCGGTACGGGACGCGATCTCTTGGAGCACCTGAGCGCGACCAGCAGGCGTGCTCAGGTCTGCATCGATCTCAGTGCCGGCAAGGTCGACGCCGATCACGTCGTGACCGCTGTCGCGCAGCCGAACTGCGGTGGCAGCACCAATCCCTGACGCCGCTCCAGTGATGACATAGATCAAAATAGTTCCCCCGAGTAGATCCTGCTGCGATTCACAAAGATGCACCGACGTCGAAGCCAGTTCGGATGGCCCCTTGGATATAGGTGACCGACGCAGCATCACCGATGACATGAACCTCGAGTCCCCGTTCGGCGAGCTCATCAGCGAGCGCGGCTCCCGGATGCACCTCGTTGGCGATGACCACATGATCCGCGGCAACAAGCCCAGCTGTGTCGCCCACCGTGTACCGCACCGCCTTCTCGTCGATGGCACCGATACTGGCATCGGTTATGAACGTGACCTTGTCCTCACGAGCTTGATGGAGCGTGCGCCATCGACGCGGGTGAGCCATCTCGACTCCGATGTGGGGTCCTTGCTCAAGCACCGTCACTCGCCGGCCTCGCTGCGCCAAGAATTCAGCAATCTCCACTCCCACGAGACCACCTCCAACGATCACGATGTTGTCACCGAGTGGCATCCAGCGCTTCGACAGGGCTCTGACCCGTTGCGGCGTTGTAAGGCGAAGCTTTTGGGCAGCCTTCACCGCGAACCGTTGCACGGCCGACAGACCACGAATTGCCTCCGCGCTTCCCCCGGTAAGCATCACTCGCAGATCATCTCCGGTAATCACATGATCGAGTTCGGCCCCGGGAATGCTGGGGCGCCTGCGATGCGCCCCGGTGGCAACGACAACCGCATCGAACGATGCCGCCTCTATTTCGTCAGCCGAGACGTCGGACCAAAGCCTGACGTTGACACCCAACTCACCGACGGAAGCCGCGAGATACTCGATGAGCGTGGCATTGATCGGCGTGGTGACAGCCGAAAAACGTGCGGTACCGCCGAGGTGCCCCGTTCGTTCGAAGATGGTGACGTTATGACCCCGGCTCGCCGCAACACGCGCTACTTCGAGACCCGCAGGTCCCGCGCCGACGACAGCGACTCGTCGCGTTACCGCAGCAGGAACAACCTCGGGAGCGTCTGGACGGCCCAGACGGGCATTGACCGCACACACGGGGGTTGCGTCCCAGAAGTTTTCGGCCACACACACAAAGCAGTTGATGCACGGCCGAATGAGTTCCGGTCGACCTTCCATCAATCGCTGGGCGAGTTGCGGATCGGCGAGAAGCTGGCGGCCCATGGCAATAAAGTCGGCCTCTCCTGCGGCGAGTACCTCTTCGGCTGCGGCCGGTGTAATACGGCCCACGGCGATCACCGGGACATCAACAGCAGAGCGCACGGCCCCGAAAAGATCCCGGTACTGCACTGGTCGATACGGAATGGGCCCGTCAGTGAACGAGACTCCTGCGTCGGGGGCTCCGATCGCGCTCACATGAATCGCATCAGCACCGGCGCTCTCTGCGGCGGCGGCGTGCTGGACCGCCAAGTCCAGCGTGATGCCACCCTCGATACCGAACTCCTGCCCGTCAAGCCTGACGATGATGGCGAAATCCGTTCCGCAGCGTCCGCGAATAGCGGACACAACCTCGCGCAAAAGGCGGGTCCGGCCGTTAACAGTGCTGCCGTAGGCATCGGTACGTCGGTTCCAGTGCGGTGAAAGAAACGTTGAGATGAGGTAGCCGTGCGCGGCGTGGACTTCGATCCCGTCACAGCCGGCCTGTTGTACCCGTAGCGCAGCCGAGGCAAAGGATTCGACGACCTTTGCGAGGTCGTCAGCGGTCGCTTCATGATGAGTCGGTAGTGCACCGCCGGTCTTCGCCCCCATCCTCATGAGCTCAGGCATGGTGAGGTCACGAATGAATCCGCCCATGTCTGCTGGCGGCAGTGGAGCGCTGGGAACCAATTGGTCGCGCCGATCAGCGGTATCGACCAGCGCAGTTTTGCCGTGGTGACACATCTGCACCACGACCTTGGCGTCATGGGCGTGGATTCGCTTCGCCAATTCGGTGAAACCGGGGATGCAGGCGTCGGTCGACAGCGACGGCTGAAGCCGCGACGTGGCACCAACCGGCCACATCACCGCAGAGGTCTCAACAATCAAGAGGCCGACGCCCGCTGCCGCGCGCTCCTCATAGTGAGACAGATTTGCTTCGGTCAGCTCGCCGTCATCGCACAGGTTCTGATCCATGGCCGGAAGCACGATCCGGTTGCGGAGCGCGAGTGGGCCGATGCTGCCTTCAGCGAGCAGTCGGCGACGCTGGCTCATGGAGCAGAGGACACGTCGGCCAAATGTGTGCCGAGACGAGCGAGATGAGCGCTTGCACTACCAAGAATCGCCGCATTCTGCATGCCCCAAAGGAAGTATCGGTGAACTGGATAACTCACGTCAGAGCCGACGCCTCCATGCAAGTGTTGTGCCCCGAGGACCACTCGTTGGGTTCCTTCACACGCCCAGTAGGCGGCGGTAAGAACATCCGTGAGCGAATCGGCCGTTTGATGATCGAGTTGCCACGCCGCGTTCAACACCGTCGAACGAACCACCTCGTTGAGGATGTAACCATCGGCAGCACGTTGTGACACCGCCTGGAATGCTGACAGCGGACGCTCGAACTGATGCCGCTCAGAAACGTGCGCTGCGGCATGCGCCACCGCTCCCTGGCCGACACCCAACTGGACCGCACTCATCGCGACAAGACTCCGTTGAAACAGCCGGTCGAGGGCAGTCGGGTCGGCGATCACCAAGTCGTCTGGAACTACGCAGTCGTCGAGTCGGAGATGTCCTTGCGATTCGTGGCTACTTGTCGACAACTCGTCAATGCACACCCCGTCCGAGGACGTGTCGACTGCAGCAATGAGCACCAAGCCATCGCGAACCGCTGGCACCAAGACCATCTGAGCGAGCGGAAGCGCCACCACTGCCGGCTTCTCGCCATTGAGCCTGATCCCGCCAGGCACCTCGGTGGCCATCACGGTCGGGTTCAAAGGGTCGTTGACCCCCACTTCGGTGATCGCTGCGGTGAGCACGCTTCGACCGGCCGCCATGTCGTCGAGGATGGCTCTGGCCGCCGGAACGTCGCTGAGATGCTCAGCGACGGTCATAGCTGCGACCACCGACGACGCGAGCGGAACCGGCGAGACATTTTGCCCTTGCGATTCACACATCAGCGCCAGTTCGACCATACCCATCCCGCTCCCGTCCAAGGATTCAGGCAGACAGAGCGAGAGAAGGCCCGCCTCACCGAGTGCTCGCCACAACTGGGAGTCGAAGCCATCGCCTGCTTCTACCTGGGTCACCCGGTCCGTGGACGAGAGATCGGCGAACACTTGGCTTGCCAGGCCACTGACGACCTTTTGTTCTTCGGATAGATCGAAGTTCATTTGGGGAGATCCTTCCATGGGACGCCACGGTCCGTCGATGGTTCGCGAGGTAGACCGAGTCCGAGTTCGCCGATGATGTTCTGTTGCACCTCATCGGTGCCGCCGCCCATTCGAATTGCATATTGATTGAGAAACACTTGAGGCCACACGGCACGCAGGCTCTGGCGTTTGCCATGGTCGCGCTCGTCAGGGCCGGTTTCGTCAACGAGTAACCCTTCGGCCCCAAGAATGCTCATTGCCGTGTCCGTTGAGGCCGTCCAATGCCGCGCGTACGCCAGTTTCATGACCAGCGCTTCAGGGCCTGGCATCGATCCTGCCGACATTGCAGTGCGAACGCGATACCCCAGGGTCTTGAGCGTCACTGCGCGAATGTGCGCCTGCGCAAGTTCCTGACGAATGATTGGGTGGTCGGCAACGCCCTTGATCCGAGCTGCTTCGATCAACTCCTCCACGCTCCACCCTGCACCACCGCCGGCGATGGATGCACGCTCCGACGTCAGCGTGGTGCGGGCAGTCTTCCAACCCTCGTTGACCTCTCCCACCACACTTGCGTGCGGGATTCGCACATCGGTGAGAAAGACCTCATTGAAATGCGCGTGACCAGTCATCTGAACGAGTGGCCGTACCTCGATTCCCGGCGCTGTCATGTCGACGATGAAATACGTGATGCCTTCGTGCTTTGGCGCGTTGACATCGGTACGAGCCAGGAGAATCCCGTAGTCGGCAAACTGGCCGAGTGACGTCCACACCTTCTGACCATTGATGACCCATTCGTCGCCATCACGCTCCGCACGCGTCGCCAAGGCGGCGAGGTCACTGCCGGCGCCTGGTTCTGAGAAGAGCTGGGCCCATAACTGTTCTCCTCGCAGCATCGAGGCGAGGTGCGTTTGCTGCTCTGGCGTTCCGTGGCGCATGAGCGTGGGGGCCACCATGCCCAACGCAACAGTGAGCGGCCCAAGGGTTTCGTCGACGCCGGCCATCTCCTCGTTGAATATTGTCGAATGAACGCCGGGCTCTCCCCTGCCACCAAATGCTTTGGGCCACGAAATTCCTGCCCAACCGTGTTCATAAAGCGTCCGTTGCCACGCCAGAGCGTTTCGTACGTGATCAGACAGAGCCCCGGTGTCGACGCGCGTACCGTGCGACGTTCCGTGCGCGAGTAGCCACGAGCGGGCGGTCGCCCGGAATGCTGTCTCTTCAGGAGAATCACCAACGTCCATGGGCCCTCGTGCCGCTCGTCCTACCTGTTTCTGAATCTACGTCAGATTTTCTCAAACAGTCGGATTCGGACCAGTTGACGCCACTACAGTCGACCACTATGTCCTTGCGCCACACCGATCAGCTCGCATGGCTCGATGCGTGCGAGCAGATTCGTCAGCTCGCCAGCCGCTACGCGGTCGCCATGGGGCGCCGAGACGTCGCCACGCTCGCCCACTTGTTCGTCAGCGACGTCCGCGTGGGACGTCATTCCACAGGTCGAGACGCCTTACGCGCCGACTTCGAGCACCAGCTCGCACCGCTTGGCATGACAGTCCTGCACGTGACCAACCAGATCATCGATGTCGCGGATGCAGACCATGCGACTGGCGTCGTCGGCACACGCGCCGAGCTCGAACTCGATGGTGAACTGATCGTGCAGCTGATCGAATACCACGATACATACGAGCGCCGACAGGGCGACTGGCTGTTCACTCGACGCAAACACCGCCTCTGGTACGGCGCGCCGATCGGCACAAATCCGCTCACTCTTGCGCCTGCCAACTGGCCCGCCAGCGCCGTGGGAATGGGCGACCTGCCAGACTGATTCTTCACGAGCCGCCTAGCGATCTTCGGTGAGCCCGTCCAGGATCTCGTCAGTGTGTTGACCCAGGTCAGGGGCTCGGTCCGGCATCGGAAGTGACTCACCGGCAAGCTTGAGCGGGATGAGCAGCTGATCCGCACCCAAGGAATCGGCACCGACCCAGTCGAACCGATCGTTGAACTGCGGGTCGTCAATCACGGATGCAGAAGTATTCACCGGTGCAATCGTGGTGTTGTGTTCGTCGGCAAACGCCAGCCACATGGCGGTGGTCTTCGCGGCGAAGATCTCGCGAAGCTGACCGTGGAGCTCAGTGTTGCCCCGGGCATGGTCGGCATAGGTGGATCCTGGCCATCGCTCAAAGAGGTCCATACGGGCCACCCCTCGACAGAAGTTCTCCCAAAACATCTTCTCGCTCGCCATGAAAAGCACGTGGCCATCAGCCGAGGCATAAAACTGGTAGCGAACGCCTTCCCACATCCCTGCGAGACCAGCGGCGCGGCGCTCTCCGTCATCGCTGGCATTGCCGGTCACCTCGTCCGCTGGGCGCTGGTAGGCGCGCTCGGTCTCGATCCGATACCAATCGAAGTACGCCGAGGCGTCGGACTGTGCTATCTCCATGACGGCGGGTTCGCCGGTGGACCGTGCCCGAATCAGTGCAGCCAGGATTGCCATGGCGGCAAAGGCCGGGCCGGCCGTGATGCCGACGTTGGCTTGGGGCGGGATCCGACAGAAGCCCTCGTCGTCAACCACCGGCTGCACAACACCGGACCACGCGTCATAGGCAACTCCGTGCGATGGCAGGTTTCGGTACGGGCCAGTGGCTCCATATCCCGACAGCGAACAGACGACAATGTCAGGCTTCAGTTCCTTCAAACGAGCAGGTCCAAAGCCAATCTTGTCAAGGAATCCCGGACGCATCCCCTCGATCACCACATCAGCTGATCGGATCAACTCGCTCAAGGCATCCCGGCCAGCGTCGGACTTCAGATCAAGAACCAGGGACTTCTTGCCACGGTTCACGTGCAGGTGAAGCAGAGAATTCGATCCGTGTTCGTCATGGATGATCGGCCAGGTCATCGATCGGATGTAATCGCCGGAGGGCGACTCGACCTTGATGACCTCCGCGCCGAAGTCGATCAGGTGGCCACCGAGTGCGCCGGGGCCGAGCATGGATAGGTCGATGACGCGGACATCGGCGAGAAAGGCCTCAGGCATCAGGCCGGCCACACGATCGACTGTAACTCCGTGTAGGCGTGCAAACCGAACACCGCTCCATCGCGACCAATACCACTCATCTTGAAGCCGCCGAACGCGGTATTCGGGTTGCGCTGCGCCGTATTGACGCCAACGTTGCCGGTTCGAAGTCGGCGGGCGAGCCCATAGGCCCTTCCCGTGTCGCCCGAGAAGACATAGTCGTACAGACCGAACTCGCCGCCGTTGGCAAGCGCTACAGCCTCGTCATCATCGTCGTAGGTGAGGACGGCAACAACTGGGCCGAAGACTTCTTCCTTGACGATTGTCATGTCGGGCGTGCAGTCAGTGAGCAGGGTGGGGCCGACATAGAACCCCTTCTCAAGGTGCTCGGGCCGACGGCCATCAATCAGAAGCGTGGCTCCTTGCGCGGCGCCGCCGTCGATATAACCCTCGATCCGACCTCGCTGCGCTGCGGAGATAACCGGCCCAACAATGGTCTTGGGGTCGTTCGGGTCACCGACTCGCATGTGGCCAGCTGCCTTCTCGAGACCGCCAACCAGTTCGTCGACGCGACTCTTGTGAACGATGACACGTGTTGGCGCCGTACAAATCTGACCGCTGTGGAATCCCCACACACTCGCGATTGCACCGATGGCGGCCTTGAGATCGGCGTCATCGCACACAATGGCCGCACCCTTTCCACCAAGTTCGAGAAGCAGTCGCTTCATCGTGCTGGCCCCGGACTCGTAGATACGTTCGCCGATCCCCGTCGATCCGGTGAAGCTCACCATATCGATGTTGCCGCTTCCACTCAGTGCTGCAGCAGGCTCCGGGGCCGCGCTCGTGACGATGTTGACGACACCGGCGGGGACCCCGACCTCATCGAGAACCTCGGCCAATTCGATGACCGCGAATGGGTCCTGGGGTGCGGGTTTCATCACAACCGTGCACCCGGCGGCAAGCGCGGGCGCAACCTTGCCCGCCTGGTTCACGAGTGGAAAGTTGTACGGCGAGATTGTGGCCACGGCGCCAACCGGTTGGCGCGCCACGACACCGCCGATAAGCCCGCCAGGCGCAAGCGGCGTGGCGGGTGTCGCGTTCGGGGGTAAGGCGATGTCGTGATCACGAACCGCCAGTTCGGCGTACTCCCGCAACCGGGCAATCGCCACGGGCACCTGCATCCTTGACCCGACGTTCGCTGTTGCGCCGGTCTCGCTGATGATCAACGGCACCAAACGATCCCGGCGTTCCTTCAGCTTCTCGGCCGCCGCGTGCAAGAGCGCGGCGCGTTCACGCGCTGGGGTCGCCGCCCAACCTGGAAACGCATCCTGCGCCGCCGCAGCAGCATCTCTCGCTTGACGCTCAGACGCCTCAGGGGCCTCGCCGACCAGTGATTCGTCCGCAGGGTTGAGTACCGGAGTGGTGCCGTTCTCGCCATCGACCCATTCACCACCGATGAGTAGTTGGTAGTTCTTGGCCACAGGTCCCCCGTTGGAATACAATCTGACGCGTCGTCAGATTGTAGCCTGTGGGCCGATACGAGAGCTCCGAAGGATAGTTCGACGCACGATTACGCGAAAGGAACGTATGTACGACGAGGTGATGCGAGGCGGAACAGTCATCGATGGGACCGGTGCCGCGGGGGTGATTGCTGATGTTGCCATCAAGGATGGCCGGATCGCCGCCATCGGCGCGATCCCTGAATCCGGAACGATCGAAACCGATGCCACAGGCAAGCTGGTCACCCCTGGCTTTGTTGATCCCCACACCCACTATGACGCGCAACTCTTGTGGGACCCGACAGCCAGCCCATCAAGTATCCATGGGGTCACAACCGTCATCGGCGGCAACTGCGGCTTCACGCTCGCCCCCTTACGGCCGGGCGATGACGACTACCTCCGTAAGATGATGGCGAAGGTCGAGGGCATGCCGTTGAAGGCCCTCGAGTTGGGCACGGACTGGAGTTGGGAAAGTTTTGGCGACTTCCTCGACCGCCTCGATGGACAGATCTCGGTGAATGCTGGCTTCCTCGCCGGCCATTGCGCCATACGTCGCTACGTGATGGGTGGCGAAGCTGTCGGAAGTGCGGCCGGCCCCGAGGATCTCGAAAAGATCCGAGCCGAACTTGCAAAAGCGCTCGAAGCGGGGGCCCTCGGCTTCTCCTTCACAAACAGCACATCTCACTCCGATGGCGAGGGCGAGGCGGTGGCAAGCCGCTGGGCCACACCCGACGAACTCATCGCCCTCGCAGAAGAAACGGGCCGACACGAGGGAACCACGCTGGAAGGCATCGTTCCGGGCTGTCTTGACCGATTCGACGACGACGAGATCGAGTTGCTCGGCACTATGAGCGCCGCGGCCAACCGTCCGATGAACTGGAACGTGCTCACTGTCGACAGCCGAGAAGCCGACCGCGTTCCCCGTCAGATGGAGGCCTATGACCGGGCCATCGAACTCGGAGGCAAGGTCATCGCGCTGACCATGCCAGTGCAGGTCCCGATGAATATGTCACTGGCGAACTTTTGCGGCCTGTTCCTCATCCCGGGATGGGGCGAAGTGCTCGACACCGACATCGATGAGCGCATTAGTCGGCTCCAAGATCCAGACACCCGAGTTCGCCTGCTGGAGCACGGCCAATCTCACGAGGCGGGGGTGTTCAGGCGACTCGCCGACTGGGGCGACTACATCGTCGGCGATACCTATTCCGACGAGAACGAAGGTCTCTCTGGGCGGCGGGTCAAAGACATCGCAGCCGAACGCCACATGTCGTCGTTTGGAACCTTCCTCGACATTTCGATTGCCGATCGTCTGCAGACGATCTGGTGGCCAACTCCCCAAGATGACGACGATGAGTCGTGGCGCATGCGGGCCGAGCTTTGGAGTGACGGGCGGGCAATGATCGGTGGCTCGGATGCCGGCGCTCACCTCGACCGCATGTGCGGAGCCCCATACCCGACCCGATTCATCGGTGACTGCATCAATGGCCGGCGCCTCACAACCGTCGAACACGCGGTTCAACTGATGACCAGCGATCCCGCATCGCTCTTCGGCTTGAAAGATCGCGGAACGCTGACGGTTGGCAATCACGCGGATGTCGTCATGCTCGACCCTGAAGCCATCGATAGCGGACCGGCAAAGCTGGTCACAGATCTGCCAGGTGAATCAGCGCGACTCGTGGCTGACTCGAACGGTATCGAACGGGTGCTGTGCAATGGTGTTGCCATTGTTGAGCACGGGGTCACTACCGGAGCCGTGCCGGGCACCTTGCTACGCTCCGGCCGCGATACCCGCACCGTCACCGCTCGCTAGACAATCCACCCATACGAAGAGGCCACGCATGACCGATACCGACGATCTGCTCTACGACGTCACCAATGGTGTGGCCAGGCTGACGCTCAACCGGCCCGAGGCGGCGAACGCGCTTACCCCCGATCAACGCAATCGCATGATCGAGATTTTCGACGAGGTCGGCAACGACCTGAACGTGCGGGTGATCGTGCTCGGCGCTAGCGGCAAACACTTCTGCACCGGTGCGGACCTCCGGGTTTCGAAGATCCCCGAAACATCTCGCCCCGAAGGCGCTCCGGAGCGAACTCTTGGTGACGTCGGCCGTAACATCCGGCGCGGGGCCCAGCGGCTGGTCACCGCGATCATGGATTGTGAAAAACCGGTGATCGCATCTGTCAACGGCACCGCAGCCGGTCTGGGAGCACATCTTGCGATGGCCTGTGATCTGGCCGTGGCCGCAGACACCGCACGGTTCATCGAGATCTTTGTTCGACGCGGGATCACGCCTGACGGCGGAGGGGCCTACATGCTTCCGCGGTTGGTCGGATTGGCCAAGGCCAAAGAGCTGATGTTCTTTGGCGACAACATGATGGCGGCCGACGCTGAACGGCTGGGTCTGATCAACAAGGCGGTTCCTGCCGCTGATCTCGACGACGAGGTCGATGCGTGGGCGCAGCGCCTCGCTGGTGCTCCCACCAAGGCCGTGTCGCTCACGAAATGGCTGCTCAACCGGTCACTGGATAGCGACCGCGTCACGGCCTTCGCTGATGAAGCCTGGGCCCAGGAACTTGCCAGCACTACGAACGACTTCCATGAGGGCGTCAATGCCTTCATCGAACGGCGCGACGCCGAGTTCAAGGGTTGGTAGCGGTCAGCCCGAACGTCCACCGTCGAGCGTGACCACCTGACCTTGCAGGTAGGCGGATGCCGGCGACGCCATCCAGAGTGCGGTGCCGACCACATCCTTGGGCTGCCCGATGGCGCCGAGGCTCGACTCCTCCTCCATCACTTTGCGTGCCGCTGGGTCGGCGAGCCACAGATCCAGGGCATCGGTGGCAAACGGCCCGCAACAAATCGCGTTGATGCGAAGGCCATGAGCGCCCAGCTCGTTGGCCGCTGCTCGGGTGAACGCGTTGACGCCGGCTTTGGCAGCGGCGTACACATACGTCGATGGTTGCTGCTTGGTCGATGCAGTGGAGCTGATGTTGATCATCGCTCCACCCGGCGACATATGAGGGGCGCAGAGCTGTGTCATGCGAACTGTGCTTTTCAAGTTGACCGCAAGGCTGGCATCGAATTCCTCCTCGGAGATATCCAGCAACGACGAGCGGTCAAAGGATGCTCCGGCGTTGTTGACGAGTACATCGATCTGGTCGAACTTCGAGAGCGCGGCATCAACCAGGGCTGCGCAGCTCTCCCACTCCGAGATGTCACAGGCGACGGAGAGCGCCCGGCGCCCGAGCGCTCGTATCTCCCCAGCGACCAGATCGCAGTCGGACTTCGTCCGGCTGCTCACGATCACATCCGCGCCGGCATCAGCGAAGCCGAGCGCCATCGCCCGTCCCAGCCCACGGCCACTTCCCGTGACAAGCACAACCTTGCCGTCAAACCATCGAGCGGTACTCGTCATGTGTTTCGCTCACTGGGCTCGTACGCACCACCTCGGCGAACGGCACGCCAGACGGGGTCGGTCGTATCGAAACCGGCGGACCGAAGCACGCTGATCTGCACCTTGTTGTTGGCGGTCATGGGTAACCCCTCGACGATGCGGACATAACTGGGTGGCCATTTTGTGCCCAGGTCGGGCTGGGCCATGAGCGACGCGTGGAATGCCTCAGGTTGAAAGGTCATTCCGTGTTCCATCTCCAGTGCCGCCATCACCAGGTCACCGGTTGAAGGATCCGCCACCGCGTACACGGCGGCTGCGGCGATACCGGGCAGGCGTTCGAGTAACGACTCGATCCGTGCTGCACTGAGGTTCTCGCCATCGACTCGGATGCGGTCATCGACACGGCCCGCAAAATGGAAGTATCCGTTCTCATCCCGCAAGGCAAGATCTCCGCTCCAGAACCAGCCATCACGAAGTCGATGCTCGGATGCCTCTGTGTTGTTGTAATACCCCTCGAACGGACCGCCGCCGGCACGGTTGACGAGTTCACCAACTTGCCCTGCCGGGCGCTCGTTGCCGTCCGCGTCGACAACCGCAATGTCTGCATCATCACCGGGCCGGGGCACGCCTAGGGCTTCAGGTGGCGTATCGGGCGTACGCACGAGCACGATGGCCGATTCGCTTGATCCGTAGCTCTCGACAAGCACGCATCCGAAACGCTGCTCGAACGCAGCACGATCAACAACCGACGCTTCGGTGCCGAATCCGACTCGCAGCGTGTTGTGGATGTCATCGTCGCGCTCGGGCTGAGCAAGAACGTACTGGACACTACGGCCGACATAGGTGAAATAGGTACACCCGTATTTGCGCACGTCGTCGATGAATTCGCTCGCAGAGAACCGACGTCGTAAGACAACGGCGGAACCCCCCGCCAAGGCGGCCGCCCAGCACGCGAGCAACGCGTTGCCGTGAAAGAGCGGCATCTGGCAATAGGCCACATCATGGGCGGATAAGCCGAACCCCGCAGCCATCCGCTCGCCTGCCGCTCCCGCTCGCCCATTCGTCAGTCGCACCGCTTTTGGTGCGCTCGTAGATCCGCTGGTGAAGATCAGGACCGCAGTCGTCTCGGCATCCGGCAGTGGGCCATCGAATGGTTTGGCAACCTGACGGGCGAGCAGCCTGTCGTACGCCGGGCTCTCGACATCAAGGATCGCCACATCGGCGGGCAGCAGCGAGGCATGGGGTTGACCGGTTACAACGAACTGGCAGTCGGCGTGGGCGGCGTCCATCACAAGTTCGGTACCGCGCCGAGTTGGATTGAGGCCGACGGCGGTGGTGCCCGACAACGCCGCCGCGCCAACCCACAAGAGGTACTCGGGAACATTCTCCAGCAGGATGCCGAAATGGGGCGGTTGTGTCGAGTCGAGTAGCTCGCTCAAGGCCTCAGCGCGCAGGAGACACCGCTCGACCACCTCACCCCACGGAATCGAGTCATCTTCGAACAGGTAGCCCGGGTTTGGGTCATCGACACGGGCGAGCAATAGTTCGGCGAGCGTCGAAGGCATCGCGCTACTTGATGGCGACCGGGTTGACCGGTGCGCCATAACCGCTAACCACTGGTTCCGGCGAGGCCGACAGCAAGAACGAGTAGCGGCCGTCTGCGTCGCAATCGGCGGCGAGCGCCTCAAGGTCGAAGTTCTGGCCCTGGGTCAGACCCATCTCAACAAGGTGCAAGAAGTGCACCGGCAACATCAACTCCGGGCGCTCGCACGGGAACACCTCAAAGATCAAGCTGTCGGACGCAACTGCGGCACAGTCCGAAGCGTGGAACCATTCGACGCTCTGAAGGCTGGGTCCGGCAGCGGACGTGGCGTACGTCATGCGATCGCCTTCATGGAAGAACTGCATGTGCCCGGTGCGAAGGAGTAAGACGTCGCCCGCCATCAACTCGACATCAGCCAACTCGACGGCAGCATCGAGGTCGGACGCAGTGAGCGCATGCCCGCCTTCGAGTCGGTCAACGCCGAGGGCGCGGGCGACATCGAGTAGCACCCCTCGAGAGACGAGTGTGTCGATCTGATCAATCCCACAACGGACCGCGCCCGCGTCCATGGAGGCATCACTTGTGCCGTTGTACATCACGCCCCGGTATGTGGCATGAGCGAGTCCGTCCCAGTGGGTGCAGGCTTGTGTGCCCATGGTGAGCGCTTCATCATGGAATCGGAAATCATCAGGCTCGCCCCACGATGCAAAGGTGTGCATCGTCGAGATCTGAGGGTTCACTCGCCCTTCGATGAACCCCATCTGCGGGCCGTTGTTCGACCACGGAACCGCGAGCGAGAATGCCCGACCATCCGTGGCGGCAGCAATGCCACGCAGTCGAGCCGCGTCATCGATCAAATTGAGGGTGCCCAATTGGTCGTCGTCGCCCCAGCGCCCCCAGTTATTCACCCGCGTGGCGAGTTCGGCGACATCGTCGGGGAATGGCATAGTGGTCGGCTCAGCCGCGCCAGAGACCCGTTTCGGGATCGAGGCGGAGCATCTCGATGGCGTTCCCGCGAGCGATCTTGTAGACGAGTTCGGGGTTGTTCAGCGGCATCATTTGTTCGGCGAAGATCTTGCGTGTGTCGGGCCACGTCGAGTCAGTGTGCGGATAGTCGGTTTCGAACGTGACATTGTCGTGACCGATGCGATGCAGGCTCTCGAGACCGTGCACGTCTCGGAAGAAGCATCCGTAGATCTGTCGAAACCAATAGGTCGACGGAGGCTCGGGAATAATGTCCTTCACGCCGCCCCAGGCCCGGTGTTCATGCCAGACGTCGTCGGCACGCTCGAGGATGTAGGGGATCCAGCCAATCTGGCCTTCGCTGTACGCCAGCTTCAGGTTCGGATGGCGCACGAGCACACCCGAGAAGAGGAAGTCGCTAAGGGAGCTCATGGCGTTACCGAAGCTCAGGGTCGCCGCTACCGCAGGCGGGGCGTCAGGTGACGTCGCCGGCATCTGCGATGACGACCCGATATGCATGCAGATGACTGTTTGCGTCTCTTCACATGCTTCGAAGAAGGGCTCCCAGTAACCGCTGTGAAGCGTGGGCAGACCGAGCTTGGCCGGGATCTCACTGAAGGCGACTGCGGTGCAACCTCGGGCCGCGTTGCCCCGAACCTGCGCAGCCGCGGCCTCTACGTCCCAAAGCGAGATGATCGGCAACGGAATGAGGCGACCGCCGGCGTCGCCACACCATTCTTCGATCATCCAGTTGTTGTAGGCCTCGACACAGGCCATGGCAAGGTCCATGTCGTTGGCTTCGGAGAAGGTCTGTCCACAAAAACGGGGCATTGTCGGGAAGCAGAGTGATGCATCTACGCCGTCGAACAACATGTCTTCCACACGCGCTTTGGGCTCATAGCAGCCGGGTCGCATTTCGTCATAGGTGATCGGCGATGCGGTCATTTCGTCTCGGCTGAACCCCACTGCGGCCACGTGCCTTTTGTGCGGGGCAATGAGATCTTCGTAGAGCCAGCAGTCGGCTTTGGGAGCATCGTCTTGCCAGTCGAAGTCGTACTTCGTACCCCCCAGGTATTTCATGCCCGCGAGACCCCGCCGTTCGACACGGGGAACATCGGGATGACTCTTGAATTTCGCGGGCAGCCAGGTCTCAAAAAGGTGCGGTGGTTCGACGACGTGATCGTCAACGCTGACGATATTCGGCAGCTCGATTTGACTGGGTGATTCAGGAGCTATCGTCACCGGATTTGCCCTCCTGGGCCTTGATTTCACGCGTTTCTGAAACGGTATCAGATTTTGGCTAGAACCTTATTGGCAAGCCATTCAATACGGTCATCCCAGCTATCATCAGGAAGCGAAACAACGAGCGCTGTCGCTCCAACAGACCGCAAGGCCACTATCTCCTCGAGGACATCGGTGTCCGATATGGAAGCGCCATGAGCGAACCCTGACAGGGAGGTCGGAATGACGGCCACATCCAGCTGATCGGTGCGACCTTCTGCGGCAGCGATCTCGTGCAGTATCGCAATGCGGGCGCCAAGGTCGTCAACCGATTCGATCCCCGGGGTCCCCAGAAATGATGCAGCTGATTTTGGACTCGGCATTGGCGACCAGCCTTGACCAAAGCGCACTGCCCGCCGCATCGCCGCTCTCGAGTTACCGCCAACCCAGATTGGAGGATGTGGATGTTGTGCAGGTACGGGGGCGACCACGGTGTCGTGCTGGCCAAACGGCTCTCCCTTCCACGCCTGACGCATTGCGATGAGGGCGTCTTCCATCATGGCGCCACGCTCGTCCACGTCGAGACCGAGCGCGGCAAACTCCTCGGCGAGGTAGCCGACGCCAACACCAAGAATCAGCCTGCCGTGCGAAAGCGAGTCGAGTGACGCCACCGCCTTCGCCGTCGCCAACGGGTGTCGATAGGGAAGCACGAGGAGATTGGTGTGCACCCTCAGCGTTGTGGTGGCGGCAGCGATGAAGCTCAGCGCTACGAACGGGTCAAGCGTTGGGTGCCCAGAACTCTCCAGCCAGCTCGTTGGAGGCGCGGGATGATCCGTGACGAAGACGGCATCGATGCCCAAGGCCTCCGCTCGACGGGCTCGGTCCGCCAGCACATCGCGGTCTTTGGATCGCCCGAGGGGGATGGACACGGAGGTGAATGGCCTTGCCGACTGCACGAGGTAACGGTAGCCGCGACTGCCTAGTATCTGAATCAACGTCAGAAACGATCCAGGGAGACCCACGTGGGTGCACTCGACGGCAAAGTCGCAATTGTCACAGGAGCAGGGCAAGGCGTCGGCCGCTGCCATGCAGAACTACTCGCCGCGCAGGGAGCCTCGGTCGTTGTAAACGACCTTGTGGACTCGGCCATAGAGGTCACCGAGGCCATCTCCGCGAACGGTGGGGTCGCGATCGCTCACCAGAGTGACATCGCCGACTGGGACGCCACTGGCGAACTCGTCAACGCCGCTCTCGACACCTTCGGCGAACTCGACATCATCGTCAACAACGCTGGCCTCTTGCGAGATGCCATGAGCTTCTCGATGACCGAAAACCAATGGGACCTCGTCGTCGATGTCCACCTCAAAGGTCACGCGGCAACCGCCCATCACGCGAGCAAATATTGGCGGGCAACGGCAAAGAGTCTCCCCGACGGAGCCGCGCTGCGCCCTCGCAGGATCATCAACACCACCAGTGAAAGCGGTCTCTTCGGCGGCCCCGCTCAGCTCAACTACGGATCGGCAAAGGGTGGCATCGTCACGATGACTCTCATTCTCGCCAAGGAACTTGGTCGCTACGGGGTCACTGCCAACTGCATTGCACCGAGGGCTCGAACCCAAATGAACGAGTCGATCGACAGGTTCAAGAAGCCCGAAACCGGTTTCGATCCGTACGACCCGGCCCACGTTTCCCCCATGGTCGCCTGGCTCGCTAGCGACGCCGCCAGCGACGTGAATGGGCAGACGTTCATCGTCACTGGCGATGAGATCCACCGCATGGCGATCCCCACCGTGGCCGGCACCATCACCGCTGGCGATCAACAATGGACCATCGATTCGATCTCGGCCAACAAAGCCGAGTTGTTCGGTTCCGACAGCCCTACGATCCCGCCGTGGGCTGGGCCACCCATGCGATAGGCCCCACACCTATTCGCCGGTGAGCCCCGAGATCGTCTGAAAGAGAATTCTCGTCAGCGTGTTCGCCAACGCATCGGCTCCAGTGCCGCGGCTCGCAAGCCCGTCGCGATAGGCCGTGAGCCGTTCAAGCATGGCCAACATCGCGGCGCCTCGAGCAATCGAATTCGCGTCTGCTGGAATTCGACCAGCCTCGACCGAATCGTCGACCATGGCAGCAAGTGCCTCAAGTAATGGAACCTGCGATTGGCTTCGCTTCACCCGGAACGCAGACTCACCCTCCTCGGCTTTCAGGTTCCGAACACGAAGCACCGGGCCATTCAGGTCCCAATACTGCATGTAGGCATCGACAAAAGCCCGCGCCTTGGGAAAGTCGCCTTCGCTCTGCCACGGATCTTCGAGAAACGGCAGAAGGTCGGCCGAAGACTCCTCGACATCGTCCGCCAAGCAAAGCAGCGCATGGTCGATATCGGTGAAGTACTGGTAGAACGTCGCCGGAGATGCATCGATCTCACGGGTGATGTCGACCAGCTTCAGATCGAATGGCCCGTCGCGAGCCAGCAGATCACGCGTGGCATCAAGCAGACGACGCCGCGTCGCCATCGCCCGCCTACCAATGGGTCTACCATCGGTTGCAACCGTGGTTTCGTCAGAATTACTTTCGGCGGACACAGCTATGCACCGTAGACGGGAGCGGGGCTTGGACCACTGTTGACTAGGTCCGAGATGATGGAACCGATCTCATCGGGTTTCCAACGGGCCCCTTTGTCGAACGCGGCTCCATGCTGCCAACCATCAGCCACGGAGATCTTGCCCCCTTCGGTTTCGAACATCCGGCCCGACACGTTGCACGCACCAGAACCAAGCCAGACGACCAACGGGCTGACATTCGCCGGGTCCATGGCATCAAAACCGAACTCCGGTTTGCGCATCATCTCGGCAAAGGCCTCTTCGGTCATCCGACTCCGAGCCGCAGGGGCGATGCCATTGGCCAGCACCCCGTAACGGCCGAGCTCAGCCGCCGCCACCGTGGTGAACGAGGCAATCCCTGCTTTGGCTGCGGAATAGTTGGCCTGAGAGACGGCACCGAAGAGTCCGGCGCCGGACGATGTGTTGACAATTCGGCCATCGATTTGTGTGCCCGCCTTGCTCATCTCCCGCCAGTAGCCAACGGCGTGCCGAACGGGGCAGAACATGCCCCGGAGGTGGACGCGTATGACCGCGTCCCACTCCTCAATCGACATATTGACAATCATTCGATCGCGCACGATCCCGGCATTGCACACCAGCGTGTCAAGGCGACCCCACGTCTCGATCGCTTGCTCAATCATGTGACCCGCAGCATCCCAATCGGCAACATCATCGCTATTGGTGGCGGCCATCCCACCAGCGGCAACAATCTCATCAACCACCTCTTGTGCCGGTGATCGATCCTTACCCTCGCCCTCAAGGCTGGCACCGACGTCATTCACGATGACCTTGGCGCCCTCCGCCGCGAATGCGAGGGCGTGAGCCCGCCCAAGTCCACGGCCTGCACCGGTGACAATGACGACTCGCTCGTCGCAGATTCCCATACTCAGGACCTCTCGTCAGATGGCAGTGGGTTCGTCAGGGTGGCAGCCACCCTCACTGCGTGGTGATCGGATGAACCAAATGTGTTGTCGAGCACAATCGCTCGTTTCCAGTAGCGCTGGATGTGCACTTCCCAAGTGAATCCCATGCCCCCATGTACTTGGATCCCGGTACGTCCGCCGAAGATTGCGGCATCGCCCGCCATGACCTTGGCCACCGACACAGCCCGCGTCGGTGCATCGTCTGAAGCCCCGTCGAGGGCACACGCTGCGGCATATACCGCCGACCGAGCGACCTCGGCTTTGACGAGCATCTCGGCCAGCAGATGCTTCACGGCTTGGAAGCTGCCGATCGGACGGCCGAACTGTTCACGTTCCTTGGCGTAGGTAGTCGACACGTCGAGGGCGGCATTTGCGATACCCACCTGTAGCGCTGCGGTTAGGAGCGTGCCGGTCAATCGAGCATGAGTCGAGTCTTCTGACGATCCGATCATCTCGCCAGAGACCGACTCGAGCACCGCAGTAATCGGCGACAGCGGGTCAAGGGGCCGCTCCACCACAGCGGTCGTCAGCAAGGCCGGGTCAAGCCGAACAATCCCGTCGTCACGCAGCCACAGCAGATCCGTCAACTGCGCGTGGTGTTCAATCAGCGTGGCGGTATCACCGGGTTCATAGTGACCAACAAGCGCCGATCCGTCGGCCGCGCCGTCGATCAGCCCCGTCGCCAGGTGCGTCAATACGAGGGGCCCCGGGACCAAGCCCCGTCCGAGCTCTTCGAACGCGAGCACAGCCGATCGCAAGTCAAATCCGTCTGCACGCAGCGAGAACACGCCAAGCCCACCGAGCTCTCGCCATTTCTCTAGATCCACGACTGCGTCGGTCTCTTCGCGCTCGGCGATTGCGTCAAGCGGGAACCGGCCATCGACGAACGACCGAATTCCCTCCTGCAATGCCTCGTGATCGTCGGTCAGCCAGAAGTCCATCAGCCGCCGACCTTGGGTTCCTTCGGGAGCCCCAACAAGCGCTCGGCAATGATGTTCTTTTGTACCTGGGTCGTACCAGCCGCGATTGTCATCGACAGGCCATGGATTCGGCCCTGCACATGCTGGCCCGATGGCAGTTCGCCGAGATCATCAAGCGAGAGTGATGCCCGCTCGAGCAAATGAAGTGCAGTGTCGCCGAGCCGGTGGCGAAGATCGGTGTACGCGAGCTTGAAGACGCTGCCACCAGCTCCGACCAACCCAGTGCGGGTGGCCTCGGAGATGTTTCGTTTTGTGAGCGCCCACAAGGCATCGAGCTCGGCTGCGATCCGACCGAGATCTCGCCGCAACCCAATGTCGTCCCACGCAACGCCAGAGGTTCGGGTGATCGACTTCGCCAGCCGTGCGAGGTCGGCACAGAGTTCCATCGTCTGGAGCATCTCGCTCACGAACGCTGTGCCTCGCTCGAAGCTGAGGGTCGTCATCGCTACCCGCCAACCGTCGTTTTCGTCACCGACCTTGCTCGACACGGGAATCCGAACCTCATCAAGGAACATTTCGGCAAACTCGGTAGAGCCTTCCATCGTTCGAAGGGGCCGGATATCGATTCCAGGAGCGGTCATGTCCATGATCAGCCAGGTGATGCCGCGATGCTTGGGCGCCTCGGCGTCGGTGCGCACGAGAAGCTCACAGTGGTCAGCCACATGGGCGAAGCTTGTCCAGATCTTTTGACCGCTGATGACGTAGTCGTCGCCGTCACGCACCGCTCGGCAGCCAAGACTTGCCAAGTCGCTTCCCGCATTTGGTTCCGAGAATCCCTGACACCACACGTCGTCACCGCGCAGGATCGCAGGCAAATGCTTCGCTTTCTGCTCGTCGTTGGCTTCGACGATGAGTGTCGGGCCAGCGTGGAGCAGCCCGACGAAGTTCATCCCAACATAGGGAGCTTTGGCGCGCTCGGTTTCCTCAAGGAAGATCAGGTGCTCGGTGGGCGTGGCACCACGACCCCCAAACTCGGACGGCCAATTGATGCCTGCGTACCCAGCCTCGTGCAGCTGCTTTTGCCAACCGGTCTCATAGGTTCGCCGAGCCGCCCAGTCCTGGCGGTGCGGCTCGGGCCCGATCTCAGGCAGGACGCCGTCGAGCCATGTCCGGAGTTCATGGCGGAACTCTCGTTCCTCATCGGTGTAGCGAAGGTCCATCGAGGTGAAACCCTACCGGTTTCTGACGTTGCGTCAGAAACGCGGGATCTAACCGAACCGCCTACGGAGATCCTTTTTCAGGATCTTGCCAGTCGGGTTACGCGGGAGGGCATCTACAAACTCCAGTTGTTCGGGATACTTGTGCTTCGACAGCGACGACGTCGCAATGTGTCCCGTCAGCTCGTCAAGAGTCAGCGGCCGGTCACCGGTCGCCACGATCACGGCGCATGCTCGCTCTCCTCGTTCTGCATCGGGGAGCCCGATCACCGCCACCTCGCCCACCGCGGGATGCGAGTTGATGATGTCTTCGATCTCCTTGGCCGAGATGTTTTCGCCCTTCCGGATGATCACATCCTTGAGACGGCCGGTGATGGTGACATAGCCGTCGTCGTCGATCATGCCGAGGTCACCGGTGCGGAACCATCCATCGACGAACGCTTCAGCGTCGAGGCGTGGATCCAAGTACCCCTTGCACACCTGCGGACCTTTAACCTGAAGCTCGCCTTCGCGATTTGGGCCGATCTCTTCGTTGTCGAGCATCACCCGAAGCTGAGTTCCGGGAACCGCCCGGCCTTCAGTGGCTGCCAACTTGTCGTGAGGGTCATCCACCGAGGCCATTGTTGCGATCGGCGCTTCGGTAAGGCCCCAACCATTCAGCAACGGGGCACCGAACGTCTCGACAAGTTCCCCATGAAGAGTCAACGGTTTGGGGGCACCACCGCCGTTGAAGATGCGAACGTTGGGGAGCAGTTGTTCCCCTTCAGGCAGCGCTCGTTGTGCGGCGAGGTACGACTGAAAAAAGACAGTGCCGGCGCCCGCACACGTACATCCATGATCACCCAGCCACTGAGGTGAGGTAGCCGGGCTGAAGGCCTCCACCATGAGGAGCTCGACGCCGGTTTGCATCGAGTTGAACAGCCACACAAGCCCTCCCACGTGGGTGATGGGAAAGACAACGGCGCTCTTGTCCTCGAGGCTGATATGGCAACCAGATTGCATCCCATCCGACGCGGCGGATATCGAAGCATCGGAGTGCATCGCACCCTTCGGATCCGCAGTTGTACCTGACGAGTAGAACAGCCAGCGGGTGTCGTCAGCGGTTGAGGCAAAGGGCACCAGTTTCGCTGGGTCACCCGACGGGAGTTCGGGGTCAACCACCAAGACCTCGACTCCATTCACCGCCGCCAGCTCATGGGCCATTGCCGCGAAGTCGAATCCTCGGACCTGGCGCGGCACGATCAAGAGCTCAGACTTCGCCTGATCGATAATAAAACCAATTTCCTTGTTGCGATAGATCGGAAGGATCGGATTTTGCACTGCGGCAAGGCGCGACAGAGCCCCCGCAAGAACCAGCGATTTGATAGTGCTCGGCAAGATCCAGGAGACGACGCTGCCGGCGCCGACCCCGCGGTCCGCGAGACCAGCGGCTGACACCTCACACGCATCCCGATACTCGGCGAACGTCATAGTTCGGCCGGCCTCGTCGATCGCCATCTGCTTCAGGGGCGTCGCGTCGGCGCGAGCACAGATACTCGCCCACAGTGTTGAATTCATCTGGTCCATGTTGCGGCCTCCTCAGCTGCCTGGGGTTGGAGTTGACGCTTGTCCACTTTGCCAATCGGCGTCACCGGGAGTTGCTCGACCTCGATGAGTACATCGGGCGCCTTGTAACTGGCCAACCGGCCACTGACAAAGCTGCGCACTTCGGCGAGGGACAGGTTCGCGCCAGGAACGGGCACGGCAAACAGCACACCAATCTCACCAAGACGATCATCGACCCGCGTGCCGAGTACAGCGGCGGCCGCCACGCCCGAGTGCTCGCCCAGACAATTCTCGATCTCGATCGGATACACGTTGTAACCACCCCGGATGTACATCTCTGTCGATCGCCCCGCCAGCCGCAAATTGCCATCGTCGTCGAGAGACCCGAGATCTCCAGTACGCACGAAGCCGTCGGGCGTGAATGACTCGGCCGTCCGGTCTGGATCGTTCCAGTACCCACGCATCACGGCGCGGCTGCGGATCTGCACGTTCCCCACCAACCCAGCGCCCACGGGCCGGTCGCCGTCGTCGGCAATCCGCACCTGAACGCCACCGTTGGGCCGACCAACGGTGCCGCAGATCGTCTCGACATCATCGTCAAGACGGGTTCCTGTGGCGAGGCAGCTTTCCGTGCTGGCGTAGCGGACAACGACCGGGCACTTCAGGGTCTCCCGCATCTCAATCACAAGTTCGGGAGGAATACGCGATGCCCCAATGCCCGCAATTCGCAGGCTCGAAACATCGGTGTTCGCCGCGAGTGGGTGGTCGAACATGAGCCGGTACTGGGTCGGCACTCCCTGGCAGACGCTGACCTGCTCGGACTCGATGACTCGCAGCGCTCCTTCCGCCGTCCAAGGTGAGGGCACGATGATGGTGGTCACTCGATGGATGAGCTCGTCCCAGATGCGGGTCATGTATCCGACGTGAGCGAACGGAAGCGGCGAGAGTCGACGATCACCAAACACGCTGAGGGGAGCCGCCCCGTCGGTCATCGCCTCGAGACAACGATGGTCGAACCATGCCCCCTTTGGCATCCCCGTCGTGCCGCCGGTCCACACGATTGCAACAGGATCCATGTTGGTGCTGTCCACTCGCCGCGCCAGCGGGTCCCCCATCTCGTAGTCGGGCAACGCCGCGAGCGTCTGGACTGGTCGACACCGGTCAGTGATGTGAGCGATCTCTGACGAGCCGAGCCGAGGGTTGATTCCGGTGGCGATGGCGCCAGCGCGAAGGATGGCGTTGTAGGCGATTGCGTAGTCAATCGAACTGGCCATATGGATGGCGACGACATCACCGGGTTGCACCCCATCGGCAATCAACCTCTGAGCGGCACCATCGGCATGCGCCGCCCACTGAGTGAACGTAATCCGTCGAACGCTGCCATCGGCCAAGGGTTGCACGAAGGCTTCGCGATCCCCATCGGTGGCAACCACCTCATCATGAAGATCAAGCAGCGTCGTCATTGGTCTACTCAGCCGAAGGTGATGACCCCTCGGGCCACCTTTCCCGATTTCAGTTCGTCTCGAGCGATTTCCCAGTCCTCGACCGGATGGCTGGCGCTTACCAACTCATCGAGAAGGAGGTCGCCGGCCCGATACATCTCAACGATTCGAGGGATGTCGCGGTGCGGAGAAATGCTGCCGTAGCGGCAACCCATGATGCCGCGTTCCACCTGCGTGAGGCGGGTGTAGAGGCCTTTGAACTCCGCGGTCTGGCTCGCCACGCCAACCACAACAACCGATCCATTCCAGTCGAGACACTCCAACGCGTTCCAGGTGACGTCGGGATGGGCAACACAGTCGAAGGCCCAGTCGACACCGCCGCTGTTGAACCAGCCGCGATCGGCCCGGCTGCTGTGGGGGGCGATGGCCCCCACTTGGGCCACAAGATCTTCGGCCCCACCGTCAATGAAATGGGTGGCGCCGAATTGGCGAGCGAGATCTTCCTTCTCCGGGACCGTGTCAACCGCGATGATCGTCGGCGAACCAGCGATCCGAAGGGCCTGAATGACGTTGAGGCCGACCCCTCCGACGCCGAACACAATGGCGGTTTCACCGCGCTGCACGCGCGCCCGATTCATCACCGCACCAACGCCGGTAACCACCCCACACCCGATCAGGGCGGCGGATGCGAGTGGCACGTCCTTGGGAATCCGAACACACTGAACGTCAGCAACGATCGTCTTCTCGGCGAACGCGCTCGTGGCCGCGAACATATGGATCTGTTCACCGTCCGCGGTGGTGAACGGCTTGCGGCTGCGGCCGAGCGTGGCCCGGCACGCAGTCGGTCGACCGTCGCCACACGCTTCACACATTCCGCAGGCAGACAGGGTTGCGATGACCACATGGTCACCAACTCTCACGTTGGTGACGGCCTCACCAATGGCGGAGACGACGCCAGCACCCTCATGCCCGCAGACGCCAGGACTCGGTACGGGATAAATGCCCGACATGTAGGACAGGTCGCTGTGGCACAAACCAGCAGCTGCGATGTCAACAATGACGTCGCGTGGCCCGGGGTCACACAACTCCAGACCATCAACCAACTTTGTCTCGGTCCCGTCGTAAACGATCCCTCTCATCGATTCTCCCATTCATCAATCAGACGTCGAAGTTCATACTTCAAGACCTTGCCGCTGGCATTCAGCGGGAGCGCATCGACCATGTGAACGGCCCGAGGCACCTTGTAGTTGGCCATCTGGTCGCGACACCAGGCGACGACTTCATCAGCACCCACCGTCTCACCGGGTCGGAGGACAACGAAGGCGTGGCCAACTTCACCCATTCGCTCGTCAGGAACACCCACGACGGCAACATGTGCGATAGCGGGGTGCGACACCAGGCTGTTCTCGATCTCGGCTGGGTAGGCATTGAATCCACCAACGATGAACATGTCCTTGAGCCGATCAGTGATGTCGATGTTGCCTTCGGCATCCATCACGCCGATGTCGCCAGTGTGAAGCCATCCATCAGAGTCGATCGCTTCCTTCGTGGCGTGCGGATCTTCGAAATAGCCCTGGGTAACGTTGTAGCCCCGCACGACTATCTCTCCCTGTTCGCCACATGACAGTTCCTGGTTGTCACCACCAACGATGCGGACCTCGACATCGGGAATCGCCCTTCCCGACGTGGAAGAGATGATTTCGGGATCATCGCCGGGGCGACACATCGACACAGTTCCCGTCGACTCGGTAAGGCCGTAGGCAGTGAGGATCGTCTCAAAAGTGAGTTCGGTTCGCATGCGATTGATCATCTCAACTGGCACTGCCGCTGCGCCGGTGACAGCCAATCGGAGCGAACTCAGGTCGTAGTTCTCACGATCTGGATGGTTCAGGATCGACAGGTAGAGGGTTGGGGGTCCCGGAAGCATCGAGATCGATTCCTCCGACACGCGTCGCAGAACGGTCGGCACGTCGAATACCGGTTCAGGAACCATTGTCGATCCCTGGATGACCGAGGCGATAATGCCGGCCTTGTACCCGAACGTATGGAAGAAGGGGTTGACGATCAGATAGCGATCGCCGCGACGAAGCCCGATGATGTCTGACCAATCAGTGAACACTCGAACTGTCTGATGATGCGTAGCAAGCACCCCTTTTGGACGCCCCGTCGTGCCTGATGTGAAAAGAATGTCGGACAGGTCGGACTCGTCGACGTCAGGCAACACGGCATCGGTCGATGCGTTCAAGAACTCAGCCCACCCGATGGTTCCGTTCGGCTGTTCGCCACGGAGCACCACCGTGTGGACGAGGTGGGTGAGGTCGAATCCGTCAAGCATCTCGACATAGTCATTGCCGAGGAATCCATTAACACACAGCAGCACCTTCGCCCGGCTTCGATCGAGGATCTGGGCCGCCTCTGGACCCTTGAACCGAGTGTTGAGCGGCACGAGGACACCACCGGCCAGATGAATCCCGAGTACCGCCTCAATCCACTCCGGGATGTTCGGAGCCCAGATCGCCACTCGGTCGCCTGGCTCAACCCCCGCAGCGATGAACGCCCTGGCGGCTCGCTCAGCCCGCTCGGCAAGCTCGGTAAAGGTCCAACGCACATCCGGCGCAACCACTGCTTCGAGATTGCCGAACTTCATCGCCGCCCGGTGAACCAACGCCGGAACGGTTCTGTTCACGAGCTGAAGACGGAGATGCCAGCTGCCTTGTCGGCTGCTCGGTAGTCCTCGAGGTGCAACATGTTGATGGCGTTACCCCGCAGCACCTTGTAGATCTGCTCTTCGGTCAAACCGCGAGTCTGTTCTTGTGCGATCTTGGAACTGTGCGGCCACGTCGAGTCGCTGTGCGGGTAATCGGTTTCGTAGGTGACGTTGTTTTCACCAATGTCGGCAATCGACTGCAGTCCGAACGCGTCATCAAAGAAGCAGCCATACACATGCTTGCGGAAGAGATCACTCGGCGGTTCGAGGACCTTGTCGGCAATGCCACCCCAGCCACGGTTTTCTTCCCACACGGCGTCGGCGCGCTCAAGGATGTAGGGGATCCACCCGATCTGGCCCTCTGCGTACGCGATCTGGAGCTCGGGAAACGTGGTGAAGTGTCCGCTGAGCAACCAGTCCACCATCGAGAAGCAGCAGTTGGCGAAGGTGAGCGTGCTTCCCACCGCAGCCGGAGCGTCAGGGCTGGTCGAGGGCATTTTGGAGCCCGACCCGATGTGCATATTGATCGTGGTGTCCGTCTCGCTGCATGCCTCAAAGAACGGGAGCCAATGGCCATCGGCATCATGGATCGACGGCAGCCCAAGATTGCTGGGAATCTCACTGAAGCACACGGCGTGCACACCCCGGTCGGCGTTTCGCCGTATCTCGGCGGCGGCCAGGTGTGGGTCCCACAGTGGCACGATGCCGAGAGGAATCAGTCGGCCCTCTGACGGAGCACACCATTCCTCGATCGTCCAGTCGTTGTAGGCCTGGACACACAACAGGGCCAGTTCTTTGTCCTGTGCTTCGGAGAACGTCTGACCACAAAAGCGAGGGAAGGTCGGATAGCACATTGATGCCTCGACGTCGTTGACATCCATGTCGGAAAGGCGCTCGTCAAGCTTGTAGGAGCCCTGCCGCATCTCGTCATAGCTGATGCCCTTGAGGATCACTTCGTCTCGGGCAAAGCCGACTGCAGTGTCGAGTCGAGTCAGTGGGCGGCGAAGGTCTTCGTAGAACCACCAGTCCACCGGGTCACCTGCATCGCCAGCCTCCCCGGGGATCGCCGTGAATTTGCCCCCGATGAATGTCATTTCCTTCACAGGAAGTCGATGGCTACGCGGAGCAACATCGTGGTACTTGCTGGGTAAGCGGTCGATCCAGAGATTCGCCGGTTCGATGACATGATCATCCACGGAGATGATCTTTGGTAGATCCGTCATGATTTCGAGCGTAGCATCGGAATCTGACGCTCCTTCAGATTCTGCGGGGATCACCGTCGAAGACCAACCCAGCCATCCAGAATGAGACCATGCCCACCTCCTTTGCTGACCTCGAACTTGCCACGGTATTCACCCGGCTGGACGGTGCGGTGGCCTGGGTCGTCCTCAACCGTCCTGACAGCCATAACGCGTTCGATGAGCAGTTGACCGATGAGTTGGAACTCGCGTGGACCACAATTCGCGATGACGACGCTGTCCGCGCCGTGGTGCTCACCGGGTCTGGAGACAAAGCCTTCTGCACAGGAATCGATCGCAACTGGGACGTTCCCCAGCCGGCTGATCCAACGAAGATCAATGATCCTGGTCTCCGTCTCAGCCCGAAGGCAGCTGGGCTTTTGAAACCAGTTGTCGCCGCCGTGAACGGCATGGCCTGCGGTGGCGCCTTCTATCTTCTCGGGGAAGTCGAAACCATTGTTGCGGCCGAGACCGCCACCTTCTTTGATCCTCACACCACCTATGGCATGACCGCAGCGTTCGAACCGATCTTGCTGGTCGGCCAGTTGCCGTTCGGTGAACTCGCCCGAATCGCGCTCATGGGGAATCATGAACGCATGACGGCACAGCGAGCACACCAGATCGGGTTCGTCCAGGACCTCGTACCGCTGGATGAGCTGCACGCCACTGCTGGACGAATCGCTCACGCGATCGCGTCACAGCCAGCGGCCGCGGTCGAAGGCACCGTACGTGCTCTTTGGGCCGGACGCGAGAAGAGCCGCGCAGAGGCTTTGGCCTTGGCCCCTCAACTAATCATCGATGGCAACCTGGCCGAATCGATCGCCGAGGGGCAAGCTTTCTTCGCCAGCGGCAAACGAACCGACCCCACCCTCCGATAGGAGCATCACTTCATGACCGAAGCATTCATCATCGACGCAGTGCGTTCACCAGTTGGCCGGCGCGGTGGCGGCCTCTCCGAGGTCCATCCCGCCGACCTCGGAGCGCACAGCATCAGCGCGCTGATCGAGCGAACCGGCATCGACCCGAGCGATGTCGACGACGTCGTCTTCGGTAACGTCGATTCCGTCGGCCCCCAGTCCGGCAACATCGCTCGAACCTGCTGGCTTGCCGCCGACCTACCTGAGCACGTACCCGGCGTCACGATCGACCGACAGTGCGGTTCGGCACAGCAAGCAGTCCACTTCGCGGCTCAAGCAGTCATGAGCGCCACGATGGACATTGTTGTGGCAGGTGGCGTCCAAAACATGTCGATGATTCCCATCTCATCGGCGATGACGGCAGGGCAGGCATTGGGCTTTGACGATCCGTTCACCGGTTCATCGCGTTGGACAACCCGCTACGGCACCGGCGAGGTCAGCCAGTTCGTCGGGGCCGAGATGATGTGCGAAAAATGGGACATCGGCCGAGATGAGATGGAAGCGTTCGCGATCCAGTCCCACGAACGGGCAATCCGAGCTCGCGCCGAAGGTCGATTCGAACCGGAGATCGCCCCACTCGCCGGAATCGAACACGATGAGGGGCCACGTGAGCCCAACATCGACAAGATTCAGTCGCTGCCAACCCTCGTACCCGATGGCAACCTCACTGCGGCGTGCGCATCACAGATCTCGGATGGATCCGCCGCCATCCTCGTCGCCAACGAGGTCGGTCTGAAGCGACATGGCCTCACGCCAAAGGCTCGCATTCACCACATCTCGGTCATGGCCGACGATCCGATCATGATGCTGTCCGCTCCGATCCCGGCAACCCAGCGTGCGCTAGAGCGGACTGGGCTCACGGCCGGCGACATCGACCTTGTGGAGATCAACGAAGCGTTCGCGGTTGTGCCGCTCGCATGGCTGCGAGAAACCGACTTCGACCCGGCAAAGGTGAACGTCAACGGAGGGGCCATCGCACTTGGCCACCCTCTGGGCGCAACCGGCGCGCGTCTCATGACCACGATGTTGCACGAACTCGAACGCACCGGCGGCCGTTATGGCCTTCAGACCATGTGCGAAGGCGGCGGAGTCGCCAACGTCACCATCATCGAACGTCTCTGAGCCCCCACTGGCGGGATCAGGGCTGCCCCAGAATCAGACCGCTCGTCGGCACACCGGTTCCGGCCGTGACGAGCACGTGCTCGACATCGTCGACCTGGTTGACCGACGTGCCGCGGATCTGACGGACCGCCTCGGCGATCCCGTTCAAGCCGTGGATGTAGGCTTCGCCAAGCTGGCCACCGTTGGTATTGATCGGCAGCCCACCACCGAGTTCGATATTGCCATCAGCGATGAAGTCCTTGGCTTCGCCTCGTCCGCAGAAGCCGAACTCCTCGAGTTGGGGAAGGACCATCGGCGTGAAGTGGTCGTAGATGATTGCCGTTTGGATGTCAGCTGGGGTCACGCCCGTCGACTCCCATAGCTGCTTCGCCACGACACCCATCTCGGGCAAGCCCGTGATGCTTTCGCGATAGTAGCTGCGCATCATGTGCTGATCAGCGGCGACGCCTTGTGCCGCGGACGAAACAATGGCCGGCCGCTGGGCCAGGTCAGCGGCCCGGTCGACGGTGGTCAGCAGGAGGGCCTGGCCCCCGTCGCTTTCCTGGCAACAGTCGAGTAGTCGCAGGGGTTCAGCGATCCACCGACTGTCTTGATGGTCCTGCAGCGTGATCGGCTTCTCGTAGAAGAACGCAGCCGGGTTCGTGGCGGCATGTTTGCGATCCGCCACCGCAACCCGACCGAAGTCCTCGGTGGTGGCGCCGTATTCGTGCATATAACGGCGGGCAAACATGGCGATCCATTGCGCCGGCGTGAGTAACCCAAACGGAGAGGTCCAACTAAAGCTCACGTCGAACGCTTCGGGGCTCTGGTGCACGTCCTGCACCCCCTGGCCGAATCGATGCCACGACCGCTCATTGAACGCTCGATAGACCAGCACGTATGTGGCGGCACCCGAGTACAGGGCCGTTGCCGCCTGGGCAACAACCCCGCAGGCAGCGCCGCCGCCGTGATTGATCATCGAGAAGTGTGTCAACTGCTCTACTCCGAGGTTTCGAGCGACCTCGATCTCGGTGTTTTTCTCTGCGGAGTAGACGACCATGCCGTCAACCTCGCTCGGGGCGAGTCCGGCATCTGCGCACGCCGCGATACAGGCTTCGGTGGCCAACTGCATCGGCGTTCGTCCCGAGTTCTTCGAGAATTCAGTGGCACCGATGCCGACGATCGCCGTCTCGTTCGCGTAGTTCAACATCAGGCTCGCTCCCCTGCCGCCAGCATCTCGGCGTAGGCAGATGAACCGGGAAGCGCTATATCCGCGGTGCCCGTGACATGCGCACCGATTGAGTTACGACCAACGAAGCCAATCGTGAGGGTGCCATCGTCGGCAATCTCAGAGACGGCCCCCGACATTGTCATGATGTCGCCTGGGTAGTTGGGGGCACCAAGACCAATCTTGATGTTGCGAAAGACAACATCGTCTCCGGCCCAGTCCCCAATCCATCGGGCCACAACGCCGTTTGTGGTCAAGATGTTCATGAAGATGTCGGGCGAACCTCGTCGTTGGGCTTCGGCGAAGTCGTGGTGCACTTCCTGAAAGTCACGAGTCGCAATCGCCGTTGAGACGATCAGCAGTGGGGTCAGCGCGATAGCGCACAGCGGCAATCGATCGCCAGCCGAAACGTCGGCCGCAGTGAGGCTTTTTTCACACCGGGGCGGCGCAGCCGGGTGGAACTGGTGAACGGTGACGTCCTCGTGGGTGTCGACGAAGCTGAGCTCAAGCGGCATACCAATCTCAAGCTGATCGGGCGTGCAACCAACGATCGGCGACACGATGCGGACGCCCTCTTCAAGTTCGACCAGGCCCACCACATGGGGATAGTCGAACGATGGCACCTGCGGATAGTGGGCGACCGTGAAGCTGTAAAGCGTGGCCTTGCCACTGGCCACAACCCAGTCGTATTCCATGTGCTGGGTCTTGGGGTTGGCGTTGGCCGGGGGGTGAACAAGCGATCCGTCATCGGTGAACCGTTGGATTCTGAGTTCGCGAGCTCGTAACCCTTCCCAGAACCACGCCTGATCTTGATTGAACCGCGGCCGAGGCCGCGGCTTGCGTTCATCCGCTGAGCTCTCATCGGCCGCATCGCCTCCCTCTGCGGGGGTCGGCTTGGTGTACTTGAGAATTCGGAATCGCATCGAGCCGACCGGCCGATCGTACTGATCGACGTAGGAGGCCTCCGTGGTGACAAAGTGGCCCGTTCCGAGACGAGTCGTCTTTTCCTCGGAAACATCGAGTAGACGTGTTGTGTCCGTCAGGAGGTCGCCCGGCCGAAGACACCGGTCAAAGTACAGGTCTGAATTGGTGGCAACCACCGACGAGAATCCTGCCGCATCGAGTTGTTGATACACGCCGACTCGTGGTTCGTTTGGATCGCGTGGAGGTGTCCCGCCGAGGTGGAGACCCGCCATCGACCACACATTGAGCATGGCGGCGGGGGCGATCACGCCGCCGTGAGGACCACCAGCCGCAGCCGCGGGATCGGTGAAGTACGGGTTGGCCTCGCTCATCGCATCGCACCAGTTGCGGATGCTCGGCTCGTTGACAGGGTCCCGGGCCACCCGCGGTGTGCCTGAGGCTCCGACATGGGTTCGAAGGTGCCCAACGAACTCGGTCTTGGTTTGTGCGGTGTCCACAAGCGCGACGATAGCTCACCCATACCAGATCTGACGATGTGTCAGAAACTTTGAAACACGACTACCTTGGACCATGTGACCGCGGACGACGACACCATCCAGGCCGCCCTCGATTCTGCCAAGGACCGGTACCTCCTGGAGCGCGAGAAGCGTCTACGTACCGATGGCCTCGCGCAATACAGCGAACTCAAGGGCGAGTTCGCCGACTTCGACCGCGATCCGTATGTCGAACCGGGTTTCGCCAGAGAGCCGATCAAGGAAGACACTGATGTCGTGATCGTGGGCGGTGGTTTCGCCGGGATGCTCACCGCGATTGATCTCACCCGCAACGGCATCCGCAACTTTCGGCTGATCGAGAAAGCCGGCGATTTCGGCGGCACGTGGTACTGGAATCGTTACCCAGGCTGCATGTGCGATGTCGAGTCGATGACTTACCTCCCACTGCTCGAAGAGACCGGCTACCGGCCAACCGAGCGCTATGCCAGCGCCCCGGAAATCTTCGGGTACTGCCAACTTCTTGGTCGGCATTTCGATCTCTATCCCCATGCCCTGTTCCAGACCGAGATTGACGAGCCGGTGTGGGACAACGATGCCAAGCGCTGGACCATCACCACGACTCGCGGCGACGAACTCAGCTCACGATTCTTCGTCACGGCCGGCGGCATCCTTCACAAAGCAAAACTTCCGGGCATCCCCGGAATCAACGACTTTCAGGGACGCGCCTTTCACACAAGCCGGTGGGACTACACCTTCACCGGCGGTGGCCCACGCGAGCCGATGGAAGAGCTCCGCAACATGCGTGTTGGCATCATCGGCACCGGTGCCACCGCCGTGCAGGCGGTGCCCCGACTCGCCGAGACGGCAAAAGAGCTCTACGTGTTCCAACGCACCCCTTCGGCAGTCGGCGTCCGCAACAACGGTCCAGTTGATCCCGCGTGGTTCGACACCCTTGAGCCGGGATGGCATGACGAACGCGTCCGGAACTTCACCCACGCCGTCACGGGTGTCCAACCCGAGAAAGATCTGGTGTCAGACGGCTGGACCAAGGTGATGTGGGTCAACGCTCAGGAACCAACTGAAGACCCTGAGAAGATCGAAGAACTCGAGCGCGAAGACTTCGAGATGATGCAAGACATGCGGGATCGCATTGATGAGATCGTCAACGACCCCGTGACCGCGGACCGCCTGAAGCCCTGGTATGGCAAACACTGCAAGCGGATCTGCTTCCACGACGAGTACCTTCCTGCGTTCAATCAGCCCAACGTGCACCTGGTCGATACCAACGGACGAGGCGTCGAGCAGATCACCGAGTCAGGCGTTGTCGTCGATGGCGAGGAGTACCCGCTCGACCTATTGATCTTCGCCTCCGGGTTTGAGGTCACCACCGATCTTGACCAGCGCCTCGGCTTCGACCCAAAGGGACGAGACGGCATCTCGTTGAGCGAACGCTGGAGCGACGGCGCCCACAGCCTGCACGGCATACTTTCCGGCGAATTCCCGAACATGATGATGATCAGCCTCGTGCAGGCGGGCTTCGGCACGAACTTCCTACACTTCCTCGCCCAGTCAGCCCAGCATGTGGCCTGGCTCATCAAGGAATGCTTGGAGCAGGGAATCAGCGAAATCGAAGCCACTCCCGAAGCCGAGGAAGAGTGGCTCGGCGTGCTCTATACGGTCGTGGGCGGCATTGCCCGCTACAGCCAGACATGCACCCCCGGGTACTACAACAGCGAAGGCCAGCGCACGGCGAAAGCTGCCCGAAACCTCGTGTATGCGGGAAGCCTTCTCGACTACTCGGAGTATCTCGTCCAGTGGCGCAATGCCGGAGATTTCGCCGGCACGAAGATCAGTCGTCGCTGACACAACCATGCGTATCATCGATCCCGGGCGTCGCTGGGTGGGCACCCAACTCCCCATCCAGGCCCAGAGTTCGCTGTTCGTCGCCGAGTGGGAACGTGGCGCTGGTCCCGACGAACTCGCCCAAGTGGCCCAGACATGCGAGGTCGCAGGGTTCGACTATGTCGGCGTGTGTGACCACATTGCCATCCCCGAACGCGCCGCCCCTGCAATGGGAACCCACTGGATGGATCCCATCGCCACACTCTCCTGGCTGGCGGCGAAGACAGAACGAATACACCTACTCACTCATGTCTATGTGCTGCCATATCGCCATGCACGAGTGGCGGCAAAGCAACTTTCTACAGTCGATCATCTGTCCGAGGGTCGACTGGTCGCCGGCATCGGGGCGGGCCATCTGGCCGAGGAATTTGACCTGCTCAACCTCGACTTCAGTAGCCGCGGGCGAGTTATGGACGAACGTCTACCAGAACTGGTCCTCGCGCTCGAGAACGAATTCGTCGCTGGGTTCGGGGCATCACCTCGCCCAACTCAGCAACCTCGACCCCCCGTTTGGATCGCCGGGTCTTCGGCCCCCGCCATCCGACGAGCCGTTGACGTCGGCGATGGCTGGCTCCCGCAGGGCCCCGCAACTCCCCGCCTCGTCGAGTCGCTGAAGGATCGCCTTGCGCGCGCCCAACGACCCGTCGACGGCTTCGCCATCGGCCACATCGCGCCGCCGATCCATCTGGGCGCAGCGGACGTCGACCTCGGGAAGCACACGATCACAGGAAGCGCGACGCAGGTCGCTGACCGACTCTTGTCAGCTATGCCCGCCGATGTGAACCAGATCCAAATCCGCGTTATGGCTAACAGCCTCGACGAGTACTGCGCGCAACTCAGTTGGGCCGGAGCCGAACTGTTGCCGCTACTGCGCTAAGGCTGCGATGAGGTCGTCGACCTTTGCCAGGGTGGCGATCGGGGCGAGCGAGTTCCGGAGCACATCATCGCCATAGGCAATTGGCACGCCGATCACCGCATCGCTTGCGACAAATACCTTGTAGCCGTGGTTGACCGCCTCGATCGCCAGCCCGGTGATTCCGACATTGAGGGAGACGCCGACCACAACCACTGTGCCGATACCGCGCCGCCGCAATATGGCATCGAGCTTGGTCCCTGCGAAGGGACTCACCCCGTGATGACGGTTGCAGATGATGTCGCTCGAGTCAGGCACAATCTCTGGGAGCAACTCCGTCGAGGCCGTGCCCTCGAGGAGATAGCTCGGGTCGGACCAAGCCGCCCGCAACAACGGCAGCGACATGTCCGTGCCCAGGCGGTCGGGGCGCAAGCTGAAGGTGCAATGCACAATCGCGAGCCCCGCCTCTCGAGCGGCGACGACCAGCCGACCCACACACGGCGCAATTCCACGTTCGACCATGGCATCACCCAAGGGCTCGATGGAGGCCAGATCGCCACAGATGCCTCGCTGCATCTCCATCGTGACAACGGCTGTGGTCTCCAACGAAACACGTCGCATCGCTCGACCTTAGTCAGCCCCCGAATCTGAAGTCGTGTCAGATTCACGCGATATCGTTGAAGCGTGGCTGCACCAATCGACCTTGGCACACTCCTGTTCACCGCCGTCGAGCCACATCGCGGCCATGAACTCGACTACAACCGCTGGTACGAGACCGACCACTTCTACGCCGGGTGCCTCGTAGGCCCCCATTGCTTCGCCGGTGGCCGGTTCGTGGCGCCGAAGCGGTTGAAGGACCTTCGCTCTCCCGCGACATCACCGATGTGTGCCGACCCGCTGGGCGGAAGTCTCCTTGCCATCTACTGGATTCAGAAGGGATTTCACGATGAGTGGTCCGCCTGGGCGCTCGCCACCGTCATGGACCTCCACGCCACCGGACGCATGTTTTCGCAGCGCGATCACACCCACACGGCAATGTACGAACACCGGGCCGTGCACCAACACGACACTCCGATCGAACTCGCCCTTGACCGAGCTTTCGCTGGACTCGTGGTGACTGCAGGTCAGTTGCACGAGGACGCCTCGCTCAACGACGTCGAAACATGGACCGGGGCGTGGAGTAGTCACGCGTTCACTCAGCCGTGGGGGCCATCCGTCATTGGCACATCGACCATGCTCCCATTGCCCGATGATGCCCCCGACGTACCCGCCAATGCCCCCGATGACCGACGTTTCATCCAGTTGCACTTCCTTGACCACGATCCCGCCCAACACTGGGCCGACGGATACGGCAAATGGGGCGACGAGCTCGAAGCGAGCGGCCTCGCCACCCACGTGTGGACAGCCCCCTACATTCCAACCGTGCCCGGCACCGACCGGTACATCAACGACCTCTGGTAGGACCCCATGAAACTTGGCCTGACAATGTTCGCCACCGACAAGGCGATCAATCCCGTGGAGTTGGCGATGGAAGCCGAGTCACGCGGATTTTCATCGCTCTGGCTGCCCGAGCACACCCATATCCCTGCCAGTCGGGTCACGCCGTTTCCCGGCGGCACCGACCTTCCCGAGCAGTACTACCGCGCCATGGACCCACCAACCGTGCTTGCCGCCTGCGCCGCGGCAACTAACACTCTCGTGCTCGCCTCGGGCATATCGCTGGCCGCGCAACATGATCCCATCAGCTTCGCCAAGGTGTGGGCCTCGCTCGACCAGTTGAGCGGTGGTCGCACCAAATTCGGGATCGGCTACGGATGGAACGTTGAGGAGATGAACAGCCACGGCGTCGAGTACACCACCCGCCGGGCCCATGCCCGCGAGCATGTCCTCGCCATGCAGGCGTTGTGGGCACAAGACGAGGCGTCCTTCGACGGTGAGTTCGTGAGTTTTGACTCAAGCTTCAGTTGGCCAAAGCCCCTGCAGCAGCCACGCATTCCCACCTATGTGGGAGGCGGCGCTGGTCCGAAACTCTTCGCCCACGTCGCCGAGTTTGCTGACGGCTGGCTGCCCATCGGTGGTGGCGGTGTACGCAGATCGCTTCCGATCCTGCAGGAAGCATGGGCGGCCGCCGGCCGCGATGGTTCCCCCGATGTCGTCCCTTTCGGCACGATCCCAAACCGCGAAAAGCTCGACCAATACGCCGAACTTGGCTGCACCGAGGTTGTGCTCAACGTCGACTCACGTCCCCGCGATGAGGTACTGACAATCCTCGACGGATTCGCCGAATACCTCTGAGGTCAAGCGAACCGGGTCTAGTCCAGTTCGGTACCAACGATGGCGATGAAGCTCACCATCTCGCCCGGGTAGCCACCCAGGTTGTGGGTGAGGGCGAGATTTCGCTCAGGGTTTACCGTTTCGATTTGTCGCTCGTCACCTGCTTTGCCGCGTAGCTGTAGCCAAGCCTCATAGAGCATCCGTAAGCCAGAAGCTCCAACTGGGTGGCCAAACGACTTCAGCCCACCGTCGACATTCACAGGCATATCCCCCTGCCGATCGAAGCGCCCGTCGAGCATTTCCCGCCACGCATGACCGCGTTCGGAGAACTGCAGATCCTCCATCAAAACAACTTCGGTGATCGTGAAGCAATCGTGCACTTCAGCCATGGCGATCTCCGCGCTTGGGTTGGCAATTCCCGCCTGGTCGTACGCATCGATCGCGCACGCCGCGATCTCCGGAAAGGTCGTGTAGTCATAGTCGGGATCGGTAAGGCCAGAGCCGTTACCCGCCACGAACGACAACGCCTTGATGTAGAGGGGGTCATCGCAGTACTTGTGGGCATCTTCGGCCCGACAGATGATCACTGCGGCGGCACCGTCGGCGACGCCGGCACAATCAAAAACGCCGAGATCACCGGCAATCGTGGGCGAGCCACAGATCGTGTCGAGCGTGACTTCGCGCTGGAACTGGGCCAACGGATTGCGAGCGCCATTGGCGTGGTTCTTCTGTGCGACATGCGCCGTTGCCTGGCGCATCTCATCACTGCTCACGTCGTACTTTTGGCCATAGGCCGGTGAGACCATCGAAAACATGGCCGCCGCGGTGAGGGTGCGGCCGGTGCCGTCGTTGGGTGGCGGGGTGGCGTTCAGGCCCTGGAATCCCGAGTCCTTCGTCTTCTCCGCACCGAGCGCCATGGCGATGTCGTAGGCGCCACTCGCCACGGCATAGGCCGCCTGACGAAGCGCTTCAGATCCGGTGGCGCAATAGTTCTCGACCCGTGTCACGGGCTTGTTTTGGAGCTGCAACGGACGCGCCATGGTGATGCCGCTCATGCCTCCCTGTGCTGTACCAAACCAATACGCGTCGACGTCGGCTTTGTTGATCCCGGCCGAGGCGTAGGCGGCGTCGGCGGCGCTGATGATCAGGTCATCGAGCCCCTTGTCCCACTGCTCGACAAACCGAGTACACCCCATGCCAATGATGGCGATCTGATCCTTGATGCCGTGACTACCCACGCTGCAACCGTGCCTTCCAGAAGTAGTTGGGAATGCCGTCGACCGTGTGCAGTAGACGGAAGGTCATGTCGACCCGTTGACCGATTTCGACCTCGCTCTCGTCACAGTCACAAACCTCGAGCGGTAGACGTCCACCCCCATCGAAGTCCACGACCGCAAACACAATCGGCGGACTCGGTGAGAACGCCACTCGATCGATCGTGAACGTGGCGATCGTGGCCAACACGTCGGCCATCGGCCGTTGCCCCATGGCATCGGTTCGTTCGCCATCGGCTGACACGCGCAATGGGGGCAGGTGAACGCTTCCGGTTGCTGGGTCCACGCTGGCGACGAACCCAAACTTCCAGTCGTTGCTGCGGGCGGCGGCGGTGGCTGACACACGCTGAGGCTCAGGGCGTCGGGGCGGGTCGACTTGGAGCGTGCCTCGCCACGACAAGAACTTTCCGTAGCTCACTGGGGCGCCGGCGGCGGCTTGATCGGCGACGGTAGGGACGTGTCGATCAGCGGCGATTGCATCGGTCGCCCGCATCACGATCACGTCGGCACCGTCACTCAGCGACACGAACACCACGATGTCGCGCGGGGATGCTGATTCGAGCAGGTGAGCGAGCATCAAGCCGGGCTGGGCGGCCCCACATTGTCCGACTGTTTGCGAGAAGTCATCGACAACATTTGACAGACCGAGATTCTTTGCGCTGGCGGCGGAGATCCGCGGCGTTGGAGCGCTGATGGCGACGGCCGCAACCTGGTCGACCTCGACACCGGCATCGCTGAGCGCCGCGTGAAACGCCTCTGACCCAAGAGGGATGTACGTGGTCTGGGCAAACGCTTCGTCCCACACCTTGGAATGAGGTTCACCCGGGGTCCGCCAACGGTCGACGAACTCGGCGGTACGACTCGACGCACCAATGATCTCAGCGAGAACAGGGGTCTCGGGGGAATCGTCACCGATCATGATCGCGGCACCCGCATCGCCGCCTGCCGATTCGGCGACAGAACCGGCAAGACCAGTGCGTATATCGCCAGAGACGACAAGGACGGAGTCGGCGCCCTTTGCCGCAAGAAGCACTCCTGCCAGCGCAGACCTCGGCGACAAGCCGAGATCGAACGCACCACAACTCGCGTTGAGCCCGAGCGCAGCATGGATTGCCGTGGCGTTGGTCTTGTCCGCGTATGCCGGATTCACCGAGCCGAACAGCAAGAGATCGGGCTGACTATCGAGTGGCCGCATCGCCCGCCGACCAGCCTCGACTGCCATCGTGGTGGCGTCTTCGTCAAAGCTGGCGACCGTGCGAGTGCCGCGACCACCACCCTTGCCTGCGACGGCGGCAATATCGCCGCGATCGAGACGACGAAACGGTAGATATGTGGCCCACGCCGTGATTCCTCGCATTATGGCAAGCCTACAGAATCTGACGCGACGTCAGATAGTGGCACCCTCGTCGGTTACGGTTGCAGTCAGATCAGAGGAGATCGAGTGAGGCTCGGCGACACCGCGAACGAACAAGCAGCCGGGGTCGGCAAGCCACTGGATGGCATCCGGGTGCTTGCGCTCGAGCAGATGCAGGCCCTGCCATTCGCCACCCAGTTGCTCGCACGACTCGGGGCCGAGGTGGTCAAGATTGAGCACCCAAAATTCGGTGACCTCGGGCGAAGCTCTCAGCCCGCAATGGCCGACCCCGATGGGCGCCCTGTTGGCGCCACGTTCCTGCGGAACAACCTGAACAAGCGGTCGATCGGCATCGACGTAAAGGCCGATGCGGGTCGCCAACTCGTCCTCGACCTGGCCCCCAAATTCGACATCGTGGCCGAGAACTTCAAGGCGGGCTCACTGGCCCGGATGGGACTCGGATACGAAGACGTACGGACCGCACACCCCAACGTCGTCTATCTCTCCATCAGCGGTTTCGGAAACGCCGTCGAGTCCCCCTACGACAGTTGGCCGGCCTATGCGGCGGTGGCCGAGGCCATGAGCGGCTTGTACGACTGGAAACGCCAAGCCGATCAACCGCCGATGGTGTCACCGGTGGGCGCCCTCGGCGATATCGGCACGGCCCTGTTCGGCGTCGTCGGCGTGCTCGCTGCGCTTCGTCAACGCGATGCAACAGGCGAAGCCCAATACGTCGACATTGCCATGTTCGACTCAATGGTGTCGTTCGCCGATGTGGTGACGAACTTTTGGTCGATGGATGTGCGACCCGAACCCGGCACAGGTTTGCCGATGATTCTCGATGGCTTCCAAGCCAGCGACGGCTGGTTCATTGTGCAATGCGGACGTGAACACGAGTTCAGTCGCCTCGCCGAACTACTGGGTAAACCGGAGTGGACAAACGATGAGCGGTTCAGCACTCGAGCTGGTTGGCGCACACACATCGAAACGATTCGCTTGGCCGTCAACGGCTGGGCAGCTTCGATGACCAATATCGAGGCATGCCACGCGCTCGCCGCCGCTGGCATCGCCGCGGGCCCCGCGCTCAACGCGCCACAGGTGATCAAGGATCCCCACGTGGCCGCCCGAAACATGCTGGTCGAAATTCCACGCACCGACGGGGCCGGTGAGCCCGTGCTCGTGCCCGGCAATCCGGTGAAAATCAGCGGCATGGCCGACGGCCCCGATACCCGGATGCCATGGCACGGTGAACACACCGACGCGGTCCTTGCGGCCGAACTCGGATTAGCGGCTGATCAGATCGATGCCCTGCGTCAGGCTGGCACGATCAACTAACGCGACGATCCGTTGTTGAGAAACCGGGAGATGGCGTGGATGACACAAGCCGGCTTTGAGCCACCCTCGATCTCCATCGTGACTTCCATGATCGTCTGCACCCCACCGGGAATCTCAGAGACGGTCAGGAGTTGAGCGCCCGCACGCACGCGCGACCCCACAAGAACAGGGGCAGGGAACCGCACCTTGTCGAGCCCATAGTTGATTCCCATGTCAAAGCCCTGCACGTCAACAATCTGCGGCAGGAAGTAGTTCGACAGAGAGAGTGTGAGATATCCGTGGGCGATGGTTGCGCCAAAGGGTCCAGTGGCTGCACGTTTGGGGTCGACGTGGATCCACTGATCGTCACCGGTCGCCTCGGCGAAAAGATCGATTCGAGCCTGGTCGAGGGCAAGCCATTCGCTGTAGCCGAGGTGA